>Ga0182736_1000208_pt1 | contig 114175 bp, 97 predicted proteins | sample eDN5th30CKraftBY_FD_128882 | JGI IMG/M metagenome (GOLD analysis project Ga0182736, IMG submission 128882) | Enriched backyard soil microbial communities from Emeryville, California, USA - eDNA 5th pass 30_C Kraft BY (version 2) (version 2) | ecosystem: Environmental > Terrestrial > Soil >... | reverse complement strand
CGGTGGGGGTGTGTAGTGTGAAGGGGAGGGGGGTGGAGGGGGGGGGGAGGGGTGGGGAGTGGTACATATCTCGATCTCCTTGTTTCTGTTGAAACAATCTCATGGGGACACAATGAACTGACAGGACACAATGAACGAGGGTTGCGAAATGACAGTCGAGTCAATCGTCACATCAGTCGCAGAGACAAAGACTGAGAACCTGAAGATCGACCGAGGCGCACAAAGACTCAACTGACGACAAGACTGTCGCGTTAAGAACCTCTTCAAGAGCCGCCGCAGTACCACATTTCCGACAGAGCGAGAATCGAAATGACTTACGACCGCTGATTCAGAATGTCTGGAGAGAGAATTGAAATGTGGATTTCATTTCGAGATGCCCAGGAGAACACATTAAATAATTTCTATCTGTTGAGTCAAGTCGTCTGATCATCGATTGACAACCCGGTCCAGCAGCCGGTGACTCTTCCAGGGAAAATCTCCGGCTGCGGAGACGGCTTGGGATTTTTGCCTGATTTCGAAAATTTTTCGGAAAATTATTGCCCTAAAGACGCATCAAGGGACCATTTCTATTGGATCTGTTCTGATCGGAACTGCGGCGTCCGCAACTTCTCAAATGCGCAACCTATTCTCTAGAAATGACTTGCCGCTTGATATCGTGAATTCATCACGAGAGTCTGAGTTCTTGCGCTGCCTGGCCCCCGCTTACCGGAACGTGTACGCGTCCGTCCTGGCGATCATCGGAGACCGGGATGACGCGGATGATGTTGTCCAGGAAGTTTGCGTCGTTTTGTGGCAGAAATATGACCAGTTTGAAGCCGGAACGAATTTCAAGCGATGGGCCTGCACAATTGCCTTCAACGTGGCGAAAGCCTATTCGCGGAAACAGCGGAAATTGCTGGGGCGGGGTTGGGGGGATGAGGCCTTGATGAAAATCGCCCAGGTCCAGTCCGGAGGAACGGAATTGTTTGAATTGCAGCGGGAAACGCTCCGCAATTGTGTGGAACGACTCAGGGAGGGGGATCGGAAACTTCTTCTGGAGTGTTATCGCAATCCCAATTCGCAGGCGAAACGGGCTCGCGTGGAAGGCCACTCCATCGGCACGGTCTATTCGAAGCTCAAGCGAATCAGGCACCAGCTGACCGCCTGCGTCCGCCGCACTCTGGGAAAGGAGGACTGAGGCGATGCCGATCTTCTCTTCCCCTTCCGAGGAAGCACGCCATCTGGCGGACGCCCTGTTCGACGGACGGCTTGATCATTTCGGATTTCAGCGCCTCGAAACACTCATTGTGAGTAATCTGTCCTGTCTGCAGGTCTACGTGGAACGGGCCAACTTTCACAGCGAACTCCTGGAACTGGCCGATGAACAGTCTCCCGAAGACGCCGCGCTGGCCGTCTTGAAAGAGTTTTCAAGAGTCTGCTCTGCCCGCGAGCGGCGCCGTTCATATCGTGATCTTCTCCTGGTCGTCACCACCGCCTGCCTGGTCTTTGGGCTGATCACCTGGGGCTATTTCGTGACTGACGGAGGAAAGACCTCCCCCGTGGGGAGAATCGCCAGCCTGTCTACGAACGCGAGTACCGGTTCGGCGGATCTGGAACTGGGACGTTTCGTCCGCTGGAGGGAAACGCTCTCCGTTTCCACCGGGATTGTCAGTCTGCAATTGCCCAATGTCCTGGTGGATGTTGTCGGCCCGGCGAAAGTCAGGCTGACCGGGGAACGGGAACTGTCGCTGATGTCGGGAACCCTGATGGCGAATGTCCAGCCGGGAGGGGAAGGATTCAAAATTCAGACTCCGGATGCCGAGGTGGTCGATCTGGGAACGGAGTTCCTCGTGTCGTACGAACCGCAGCGGGGGACGGACGTCAGCGTGCGGCGCGGTCGCGCCCAGGTCAAACTGATCGACCGGCAGAGCCATCCGGCCATGTTCCTGGAACTGACGGACAACCGTTCCGCTCACGTCGAGCAATCGAAAGCCCTGGTCCGGGAGATCGACTTTCAGTCGGAGTCGTTTCTGGCCGTCGATCAAAGCCGTGGCGGCATTCGCAGCATCGACGGGAACTTGAGGACCGCGATTCATCCCCCCGTGTCATTGCAGAGCGAACAGACGACGACCCCCAATCACATGCTGGTGATTCCGGAACGGCAGAATGTCGTGCTGGATGAAGACCTGGTGGTGGTCGGCATCGAAGGCCCCGTCCGCATTCCCGCCGGATCATGCGTCAGCAGCTACTTAATCCATTACGATCCGACGGAACTGGTGACGTTCGCGCCGCGCGGGGGAGTCACCTTTTTCGGACAGATCGCCGCGGTGATCGTCAATTCAGATGCACTGCAGGGGACGGATGGTCCGTTCGGTCTGGAAGCGACTCTTTTTGAAGAAGCCGGCTTCCGCGAACTGGAACTGGATGAAGACGAGATTCGTATTTCAAACGATCGGAAGACCGTTTCTTTTTTCTTTGGGGCCAATCCCAACGAGCTTCTGGATGAGGCCCGAATTCTGGTTGTCTCGGAGAGTCGCTGACGGGGAACCGTCTGTCGGGGTCTTTTTTCTATCTGATTGTCGAAAGGACAAATGTGATGATTCCTCATCTTCGATTTCGACGAAGCGCGTTTACGCTGATCGAGCTGCTGGTGGTGATCGCCATCATTGCCATTCTGGTCGCGTTGCTGCTTCCCGCCGTCCAGCAGGCCCGTGAAGCGGCCCGGCGGTCCCAGTGTAAAAACAACCTGAAGCAGCTGGGGCTCGCCCTGCACAACTATCATGATGTGCAACGGGTGTTTCCCCCGGGCAGCATCGGGACCGCATTTACCGCCAATGCCCTTCCCCGGGTAAGCAAATTCGGTCCATTGGTCCAGATCCTGCCGTATGTGGATCAGGCGAACCTTTATACTCAGGTGGATTTCGGCACGAGCTTTTGCGACCCGGTGAATGCCGGCATCGCCAAGACCAGGATCGTCGGATATTTCTGTCCCTCGTATCCGGGAGACAAGTCGGCGAGCGATCAGTTTTATCAGTGGGGGAGTCCTCCCAGCGGCTCGGCCAATCCCGCGTTTGAGGCCGCGATCACGAACTACCTGGCCGTGGGGGGATACCACCCGACGGGACAGCAGAATTTTTCCTCCCGGACCAGCCTGGGGGCCCCGGAACGGTACGGAATTTTTTATTCCGACAGCAACACCCGCATTGCCGATGTCACCGACGGAACCTCCAACACCATGATGTATGGGGAATTTCGGCCCTCGATCATGCAGGAGATTACCGACGTGGATGGGGCGCGTTATCCCACCTGGAGCTTCAATTCCCGGTGGAGTCCCTGGGTGGCCGGGATTTACCTGGAAGGGGGCGGTTCCACACGGGGGACCCGGTATGGCCCGAATCAACTCACCCCCAAGGCCAAGCCGCAGAATCAGGCGGCGGATTGGACATTGCTCCCCTTCAGTTCCTCGCATCCCGGTGGCGTACACATGCTCTTTGCCGACGGGAGTGTCAATTTCATCAGCGACAACATCGACATCAATCTCTGGCGAAGTCTGAGCACCAGGGCCGGAGGGGAAGTCGTTGGTGAACGATGATTTTCTGATGTCTCGGCAAGAGCGTCATGAGTCAAAGAATCAAAGGAGCCGTGTTTCATGACCAGAGTGATTTTCGGAATCTGTTGCCTGCTGTTTGTCGCGGGAGCGGCCGGCTGCAATCGTTCAGACCATCCGGAACAGTTCGCTGTTTCCGGCAAGGTCACACTTGACCTGCAGCCGCTGACCAAGGGAACGGTTGAATTCTTTCCGGATTCCTCAAAAGGAACCACCGGTCCGATCGCATTTGGATCGATCGGACCGGACGGAACGTATCAACTGAAAACCTTTGCGCGTGCGGACGGCGCAAAATCCGGCTTTTACAAGGTTGGCATTCAGTGTTACGACGAGGTTCCCTTTAATCCGGACGCCCCCGTTTCCTCCCCGGGGAAATCACTCATCCCGATCAAGTATGCGGATGCCGCCACCAGCGGCCTCACGGCCGAGGTGAAAGCGGGAAGGAACGAACCGATCTCCTTCGATCTGTCCAGCAGATAGCCCCATCTTGCAGAAGAGATCGCCGGCGGGCTCGTGGAAAATCACGATTTCACCTGGCGAAATTCGGAAAGGGCCGTCTCGTTCAGATGCCGGAGCCGTGATCGAAGGCTTCCGTTCGGTGTTTCGCCTGCGAGACCTGGCTGCCGGGGGGAACGCTGCTTGTCAGCCAGACGTTTCCGCCAATCATGGATCCTTTGCCGATGGTGATTCGTCCCAGGACTGTTGCTCCGGCATAGATCACGACGTCATCTTCGACGATCGGATGACGGGCGTTTCCTTTAATCAGAATCCCGTCGTCGCCGGTGGGGAAACTCTTCGCTCCCAGTGTGACCGCCTGATAAATCCGGACATGCTTCCCGATGAGGGCGGTCTCGCCGATGACGACTCCTGTGCCGTGGTCGATGAAGAACTGTTCGCCGATTGTGGCTCCCGGGTGAATGTCGATTCCGGTCAGCGAGTGAGCGATCTCGGCGATGATTCGGGCGACGAGCGGGACATTCAACCGGTAGAGCAGATGTGCCAGCCGGTGATGGAGAATGGCGGTCACTCCGGGATAACAGGCGAGCACTTCATCCGAACTGCGGGCAGCCGGATCTCCTTCAAACGCGGCCTGAATGTCACTTTCCAGAAGTCTTCGGACCTCCGGCAGCTGTTCGGCAAACTGGCGGGTGATCTGAATCGCCTGCTGGCGAAACGGAGTCGTTTCCATGGAGTCTGACGAGGCGAAGAATCGGAGTTCCCGTTCGACTTCATCGACCAGTTCGGACAAAGTTTGATCCAGCGTGTGCCCGACAAAGTAATCGATGTTTCCGTGAGTGAATTCCCGGTGGCTCAGGCGGACCGGGAAGATCGCGGTTCCCAGTCGTTCGACGATGTTGGCCAGGTGCCGCCGGGAGGGAAGTTTCGCGGAATGCCCCACCCGCTGGCGGGCGAGCTGGGACCGCTCCCGCAGTTGCCGCAACTCGACCACAATCAGGTCGACATTCCAGTTCGCGTCACTGACGGAACGTCGGTCGGTTGGAAGATCCGGGGAAGACATGTTTCAGCTCCTGTCGATTCTGGGCAGTCGATGTCGTTTCGTGAAGAGGATGATCTCTGGTCGCGTCAGCATGTTCGTCGTGGAAAATTTTCAGCGGCAAACGGGTTCCCCGGATTTTGCAATCCATACTCGCTCAACTCCGTCCGGTCAATCGAATATGATGAACTGCTCGTCGAGGAGTCTGTTTTCTGCCTTGGCGTGTCCCAATTGAACCGCCTGATGCAGCAGACTCGGGAATCGGAGTTTCTGCAGGAAAGGGTCTTATGTCGGCTGAAGAATACCCGATTGAAATTGACGTGGATGGTGTCGTGGGGCTGCAGTCCGCAGGCGAGAGTTTCCTGTTTCTCGATTGCCGGGAGCAGTCGGAATACGAAACCGCCTGTATTCCCGGGACCCTGCTGCTGCCAATGAGCGAAATTCAGGAACGGCTGGGAGAGTTGACTTCTCATCGGGAAGAGCGAGTGGTTGTTCACTGTCACCATGGCGGCCGCAGTCTGCGCGTGGCTCGCTGGCTGCGGGGACAGGGATTTCATCAGGCACAAAGTCTGGCGGGAGGAATCGATGCCTGGTCGGAACGGGTGGATGACAGTATCCCCCGCTATTGATCCGGTGTCGTTGAGTTCCGGGAAAATCAGAGATAGAACGGCCTTCCACTGAGAGGGCTGCAGCGGAGGAGACCATGTCGATCGTCTCGACCAGCCGGACGGTACTGCTTCCGCTCTTTCTGTTTGGTCTGGCGCTGGTGGTTCTGCTGTTTCTGGCTCCCCGCCTGAATCCGTTGCCACCACGACAGCAGACGTTTCTGATTGATGCCGGAGACGTCTCCAGAACATTCGTGGCGTCGGCGACACGGATCACGGGTCGGGCTCCGTTGACGATTCGCCCGCATCATGTCACCTATTCAAGTTCCAATGGTCCGGTGGAAATTGTTTTGACGGCCTTTGATCTCTCCGCCGGAGGGGATGAAGTCCGCAGGATGATGGAGATCACCGAGCAGTTTCGGGCGGGAGTCATGCCTGATCGCCTCGTCGCGGAATCTCAAGGGGAATCCGGGACGATTCCCCTGCACTGGTGGCCGTATGGAACGGTGCGCTATGTGGCTTTCATCAAGGCCGTCAATCGGTCCGAGGTGACGCTGACGGTTCATTACGCCCCCTGACGCATCCCGGACTCCTGTTTCTGGAGCAAGTATGAAAACGGTGCTGGCACTGGTCTGTGGAATGGTGATCGGGACAACCACGCTGGGGGCGGAACCTGCTCCGGGGTATACCGTCAAGCTCAGTCAGGCACACAGCGGGTTCGACGGAACAACCTGCTGGGTTCACGCCCGGGCCGGAGCGATTCCCGCGCCGTCAGCGGGGACCGGGCGAACGGAGCCGCTCGTGGTCATGACCATGCAGAAGCTTCTGCTGTCCGGTTCAGATGTGTTTTATTCGTTGAATGAGCTGCAGACCGCTGACCTGTCGGAGACGTGGTCTTCCCCGGTTGAGCAGCCGGGATTTGGACGTGTGATTTATCAGCCGGATGCGGTTCCGCTGGCACCGGGGGCGGCAGGGTTCACAGAGCTTCTCAAGGCCGGTGATGAAACGGTTCCCAGCGATTTCACGCCGGGCTGGCATCACAAGACGCAAACGCTGCTGGGGGTCGGACACTCGGTCTGGTATCGCGGAAATGTGGTGATGTCGCGACGTCCCAAAGGAATTGTCTACTCAACATTCGACACCTCGTCGGGTGTCTGGAACGACTGGAAAATTCTGGACGTGGAGGCCTTTCCTGAACTGCGATTTTTTGGAGCGGGCTGCGTTCAGCGCTTTGATCTCGAAAATGGTGAGATCCTGCTGCCGGTGTACGGTGGACCTGTCGGGAATCCCTTTAAGCAGGTCACGATTCTCCGCTGCCGGTTTGATGGAGAGACCCTGTCCTGTCTGGAGCATGGAAATTTCTTGACCGTGCCGTCGAAGCGGGGGTTGGCCGAACCGTCACTCACCCGGTTTCAGGGGAAGTTTCTGCTGACACTCCGGCATGATGACCGGGGTTATGTCAGCGCGTCTGAAGACGGACTGCACTTCTCGGAACCAGAACCCTGGACGTTCGACGACGATTCCGATCTCGGGAACTACAACACGCAGCAGCACTGGGTGACACACAGCGCCGGAGTCTTTCTGGTGTACACCCGTCGTGGAGCGAACAACGATCACGTGTTCCGGCATCGTGCTCCGTTGTTCATGGCACAGGTGGATCCTGAAAAGCTGCACGTGATCCGCTCAACGGAACAGGCATTGGTCCCGCAACGGGGAGCCCGACTGGGAAACTTTGGCGTCGTGGAGGTCAGCCCGCGGGAAACCTGGGTCACGGCCGCTGAGTGGATGCAGCCGAAAGGGGCCGAGAAGTACGGCAGTGACAACACCGTGCATGTTGTCCGTCTGATCTGGGAGCGTCCAAACCTGCTGATGCCGGTTGAGCAGCGCAGCGAGGCAGACGGCAAACAGAACTGAAACAGACCTGGCAGGGACCCGTCCGGGGGGATGTCTACTCGCTCCGCTTTCTGCCGATGAAGACATAATGCGGAGCACGAACGAACGGCATGTACGGAATCTTGCCGCGCCGCTCGCTGAGTTCGATCGTCTCAAACTTGTTCAGCAGATACGGAATGTGATCCGGGCTGAGAAAGACGTTGTCACTTCCGAACCAGGGGGGCCAGAATGTCCGTGTGGTCCAGCCATGTTTTGCCTGACCTGCAGCGGGGTACTTCCTGGCGACGAAGAAGTCGACGATGCCAATCACTCCCCCCGGCTTCAGCAATCGATGGGCGTGATCCATGGCCCGAAACCAGTCGGGAATCATGGTCAAGGAATAGGAGAAGGTCACGACATCGGCACTTCCTTCTTCCGGAAGGAATGTCGTGGCGTCGTGGCAGACTGGAAACACATGCTTCCAGCCGCGGGCATGGACGCGGGCCTGAGACTGCTCGAGCAATGAACTCGACAGATCGATCAGGTACATTTTTTTGAGTGAATTGATCGCCGGGCCGATCCGGTCGGCGTTCTCACCGGTGCCTGCTCCGAGATCGATCCAGACCCCGTTTTCCGGAACCGGGATCTTCTGGATCATGTCGTCCCGGCTGTGCAGCATCCGGCGGCGGAAGTCGTCGTAACCGCCGGCCTGGCCGGAATAGAAACTCTCGAGACGTTCCTGGTGAGTCGAGCCCGTCGCACGCCGCGCGACGAGATGCCACAGGGTCTTGATGTCGTTGACGATGCTCACGGGGGGATCGCTGAAAGTTAATGGTCAGTTGGAGGGAGAACACCACTTCATGGACCGGACACAAACTGGCAGAGTCAGCGGGACGGTCTGTTTCAGTTCACATTCAGATCCGCGATGTAAAAACTGCCGTACGTGTTCACCCGGTCGATCGGATGCAGGCGGGCTGCCAGATCGTTGTGATAGGTCAGCAGATCGCCCATCCGTTTTTTCTGACCGTTCACGGTGACTTCGATCGGGTCGACGAAATCGACAGACAGACTGGCACTTCTCCAGATGACTTTGGTCTGTGGGGCCGCCCGATCGACGATCCCCTGCCATTCCGCGTTCAGAATGTCGCGGTGGTTGCTGTACAGCCAGTCCATGTGATCCAGCAGCACGAACCGGGAAATTTTGCCGGGGTGCTTTTCCAGGAATCCGAGAGCGGAATCGGTATGCGTCGTGACGTTGTCGGCAACGCCATTTTTCAGACGGTCAAAGTTCTCCGCCTTCAGATACTCCGGGCAGCAGTCCGGGGTGTACTCCCCAGTCAGATAGACTCTCCAGAAATAGTTGTCATGCAGCGGCAACCTGGCGAAGACGGTCTCGATGCGGTCCATGATGAACTGCGCGACTCCGCCGGGGTACTCGCGATCCATCTGTTTCCGCTGGCTGCGGGGAACGCCGAGGAGCGCCATCGTCGTGTCGCGACGCAGGGCCCATTTCAACAACGGCCGAAACAGTTTCTCTTTGAGTTTTGAATTCTTGAAAATCGCCTGCTGTTCTTCCAGGCTCTTCGCGTCGAGCAGATCGTTGACGGACTGACGGATACGTGCCACCCGGTTGATATAGCCGTTCGCCATCCAGGCAAACAGTCCGGACGTTCCCCGGAAGTAATAGCTGCCACGCCGGGTTTTGCTGGAGAAGAAATCTCCGTTCTGGTCCCAGAACCGCTGGGCAAATTCCGGAAGGGCCGGACGCAGTTTCTGAGGGTACAGCGTCTTCCAGTCGGTGAGACGCCCTTTGCCGAACAGTTCGAAAAACTGCGGCTGTTCAAGTGTTTTCAATCCGGCCTTCTTCAGTTCCAGAACGGCATTCTGGCGGAAGTTCATATCCACGGCATAAACGTGCCGTGCTCCCGCGAGCGCATAATCGAGGGCATTGCATCCGGCCGAGGTGATGACCAGCACTTCGTCGTTGGGAGTGAGTTCCAGGGCCACGCGGTCAAGACGCGGGTCTTCCCAGCATTGATTGTAGACCAGATTCTTACCGTGAATCAGGTTGAAGCAGGTGCGGCTCAGGCGTTCGAACGGCATTGTGATCGTGTCACTCGCTGGGGTGAGTACGAACAGAGACTGTCGACTCTGGATAAAAGAGAAATCACTGTAACCGAACAGGTCAGGCTTCGGTAGGGAATCCCCGAGTCGGCGACGCTGCGGGAATCGCACGCGGCTCGATGTGCGCAGATGTTGACAGCAGGGAACGAAAGTTCTGTCTGGATTTGCAGTTCTGGAAAAATCGAGCGTCTCTGCCTGACGGTGGGTTCTTACCGGCTGAACGTGCTGCGGCCGTGCGAGATTTTCCGGTTCAATCGATTGTGAGCATACAATCCGTGCAGGATGAGTTCGGCCACCGCGGCCTGCAGGTCCTGACTTTGAGGACCGGATGCCAGCTCTGGCTCCAGTTCCTGTGAGACGGTTGCCAGCAGGTCCCGGAACCCTTTGATTTTGCCGACTTCATTCAGGATTTCGTCTGCCGTGGAGTCGCCGTTCAACTGGAGGGTTTTTCCCTGGTCGACGGACTCGGTGACCGACTGGAAACGTTTCGGACTCAGGTGCTGGTCGAACACCAGTTTGATGGCTTCTTCGACCAGTCGTTCGATGAGCAGATCTTCATCGCCGGTCTCTTCTGACAGTGAGAGTTCGACTTTGCCGCGCGTGCTGGATGCGATCCAGAACAGGTCGCTGATTCGCGCCATTCCGGTTGTGCTGCCACGGGAAATCGCACGGCGTTCGGCGTTGGAAACGACGGTTTCCCGGTTCGTGATCGACATCCGGACGCTGACCCCTGACGCCTGATTGACGTGCGGGGAATGTCTCGCGAGCCGGCTGGTCTCTTCCAGGATCTCTTTGACGAACCGGGGGACGGAGATGGTGAGATCGCCACGGTCAGACCAGGCTTGTTCGTCCACGATCTGAACGCCGAGTTCCCGCGTGACCGGATAATGCGTTCTGATGACCGTTCCAATCCGGTCTTTCAGCGGCGTCACGATTCGTCCACGATTCGTGTAATCTTCCGGATTCGCGGAAAAAATCAGGCAGACATCCAGCGGCAGCCGGATGGTGAAGCCGCGGATCTGGATGTCCCGTTCTTCCAGGACGTTGAACAGGCCGACCTGAATTTTGGGAGACAGGTCCGGCAGTTCATTCATGCAGAAAATTCCGCGATGGCTGCGTGGAATCAATCCGAAGTGCATGACTCCTTCATCGGACAGGTGTCGTCCTTCGGCGTGCTTGATGAGATCGATTTCCCCGATCAGGTCGGCGATCGTGACGTCCGGAGTCGCCAGTTTCTCGTGATAGCGCTCTTCCCGTCCGATCCAGGAAATGGGAGTGGCATCCCCCTCGCTGGTGATGCGGTCTCGTGCGTTGCGGGAGAGTGGCGCCAGCGGGTCATCCTGAATTTCCGATCCGGCGACAATCGGAATCGCGTCGTCCAGAAACTGCGTCATCTGGCGGAGCATCCGGGTTTTCCCCTGCCCTCGCAAGCCGAGAAACAGCATGTCATGCCGGGAAAGAATCCCGTTGATGATCTGCGGAACAACGGTCTCTTCGTATCCCAGAATCCCGGGAAAGAGTGTTTCTCCGCGGCTCAGCTTGGAGATGAGATTGCGGCGCATTTCCTGCTTCACGGAAACCGGCCGATAGCCTGACTGTTTCAATTCTCCCAATGTTCTGGGCCGTTCAGGCATGCCATTTTCCCGGGATGCAGTTCAATGCGAAACACCAGCGACGAAGATGCCGCAACAGGATCGCTGTCACTTTAGGGGACTGTTTCCGCCTGGAACATCCTCATTTCGGAGGAAATGCCAAAAATTCATCCAGAGGGTCTTCGGAATGAGTGGCCCGGCAGTCGCTGGACCGACTGGAAACGAAGCAAGCCCGTCACGCATCTGGGAATGGGACGGGCCTTGCGGATTTCGTGTTTGCCAGGACGCTCTGCGGTCTTCACATGTGATCGATTTTCGAGAAATTGTCACACGATTGTGGGGCGTTTCCCCTGAGCCGTTTGATTTTCCGATCGCTTCCGTTTCGCGGCGTGAAACGCGAGTTTGGACGCGCCGGTCGTTTGAACCGACCGGATTTCGAGCGTTTTTGCAAAACCTGTCAGGTGTCCTGCCACGCGCGTCACAGCGTTTCTTCAATCGAAACGCGCGCCTGTCCAAAACAGCACGGGCGGGCACCTGGTCGAGCAAACGGCCCTAGAATTCTTCTTCGTCGTCATCATCGAAGTCATCGTCGTCGAAATCGTCATCATCATCGTCGTCGTCGAAGTCGTCGTCATCCTCTTCGTCTTCGAGGTCTTCGTCATCGAAGTCCTCATCGTCGAAGTCTTCTTCATCAAAATCTTCGTCATCGAATTCGTCGTCGTCGAACTCTTCTTCGTCGTCGTCTTCGAATTCTTCTTCTCCCTCTTCAGCTCCGTCCTCTCCCGCGTCGTCATCACGTTCAGCGAACAGATTCAGGTTTGGGAACAGGTTCAGTTCCGAGGGTTCCAGTTCCCCGGCGGAAACACCGGAACGTGGAGAGATCGTCATCGTCATGATTGATGGGCCTTCTGTAACGTGTGCGGCAACGCACCTGTTTGGACGACTGCGATCCGACCACAATCCGGCCGGAACCGTTCAGTGTCTACGAACACTTGCAATGCTTCAATACGCGGGTCGATACTGGATTAAAACTGCGTTGTCAAGCGGCCGTTTTTCTGTTTTCCCTTGTTTGAGTCGGCCTGTCCAGTCCCCGGTCGCTCTTCGGACTGGAAAAAGACTGACCGCCGTTCAGGCCGCCGGGGGTCCGGTTCGGGAAATTCTCTTTTTTAAAAAGTGGGGCCAATGACCGTTCTGAGTGCCCGGATCTTGAGCACGGGGGAGTGTCGTCCGGTGAATTTCGGCAGTCACCCGGGCGGTCTTGAATTTCAGTTTCAGGTCATGACCGGAATCTTCAAAATCTGAATGACCGGACAGGCCTGCCTGTTCCGCCCGGATTCCGATCACAGTTCACGCATTTGACGTTGGGGATTCTTGCAAGTCGATAGAGTTTCACGGTAATGTCAACACTATGACCAACAAACACCCTGCCCCGTCATCTGATGACGATCTGAATTCGCTGGCCCACGATCTCCTCGGAGTGGATTTAAGCTCCCTGGATGATACGGATGAACCGTTGGATGTCGATGGATTGGGCCTGGACGACCTGGGTTTCGGTGTCGGACTCGATGACGATGTCCCGGCATCGGACAGTGAAGTCGAACAGAGTCCCCCGACCGGCGGCGAAACGGGAGATGATCCGCTCGCCTGGATCGTGCGTGCGGCACTGACTCCGGCCAAGCCGGGAACTCCGGCGGTCACGACAGATGAACCGGAAATCGATGACTGGGATGACGATGATTTCGGAGGCGGCCTGCTGGCCCCGCCTGCTCGCCCGGCCGCTGAAAGTCCTGTCACCCGAAAAGTGACGGTCGAAGTGGTGTCTGAGGTGGAGAGTGTCACCCCGGTCAGTCGTCGGCAGGAAGAGGATTTCGGCATCGATCCGGAAGATCAGGCTGACGCCGTGGAAGATCGGCCCGCTCGCCGTGGCCGGAACGAGGCTCCCCGCGATGATGCGTATTGGGACGCCCTCGAAGGCTGGAACGGCTGGGAGGAGAAACCTGCCCGATCCGACGCACGTGGATCAAGCGAAGGCCGCTCACAGAGCCGGGAAGACCGGCCCTCGGAAGGACGTTCGGAACGAGGCGGACGGAAACGGGGGGATCGCTCATCACGTCGTGGCCGGGATGACAGTCGCCGTGGCGAAGGGAGACGCGACGAGCCCCGTCGTGAAGAAGTCCGAAGCGAGGAGTCTCGACGGGAAGAACCGCGCCGTGATGAGAAGCGCCGTGACGACACCCGGCGTCCAGGATCACGTCCAGCTGAGCGGGAGACGGTTGCCCCTGTCGACGAAGCCGATGATTTCGGAGTGGAGCCGGTCCGTCGAGACGAACGTCCTCGCCGGGGAGATGCTTCCCGTCGTGAGGAAGTCCGCCAGGACGAACCGCAGCGCGCGGACGGTCGTCGTGAAGACAGCCGTCGCGAAGAAGGGCGTCGCGAAGAAGGGGGACGTGGCGAGAATCGGCGCGATGACAACCGTCGGCCCCGGGAAGATCGTTCACGTCGCGGACGACGAGGGGAACGTCAGGAACCCGTCGCTGAAGAAAAACGGGAGACCGGCGTTCCGGTGGCGTCCCCTCGCGCAGAAGAGGCCCCAAAGCGTCGGGATGAGGAATCCGGTTCCCGCCGTCGCGGTCGCCGTTCCGGCCGCGAAGAAGAACAGGTCGCGCAGCGGTCCCGTCCGCAGAATGTCGTTTCGGACGACTTCGGGGGGGATGTTTTTGGTGGAGACATCTTTGAAGAACCTGTTCGTTCGTCGAAGCGGCCACCGGCACGCAAGCCGGTCGTTGACGAATTCGATGATGAAGACGAAGCCGATCTGGACGTGCCGGTCGCGTCTGCTGCAGACGACGATGGGTTCGGAGCCGGTCTGGAAGTGGACGAACCTCGTCGTCGCCGACCTCCTCCGTCACCGCGCCGTGCAGAATCTGCCGCACCGGAAGCACGCCAGTCTGGGCGTCGTCCTGCTCGTCAGGAACGTCCGGCCGCACCGGTTGCCGAAGAACGGCGTCGGGAACCGGAAGAGGAACTGGTGATCGATCCCGATCGATACGCCGGTGTTCCGACCTGGGAACATGCCATCTCTCTGCTCGTCAAGAAACAGCCGAAGAATCCCAGCGGTCGTCGGGGGAGTGGCGGACATTCCGGCGGCGGGCGAGGTGGAGATGGCCGTCGTCGTGGCGGCGGCAACCGTGGTCAGTCCCGTCGGTAAGACGCGGAAACCGATCTCCGAATTCTGAATCAGACAAGACCGTTGATCGTGACCTGATCAGCGGTCTTGTTTTGCGCCGGGTTCTCGGGGAGGAATTGGAGGGGCTTGACGGGCCCGTCGTCGTAACGTCAGGGAGGAAACTCCCAAGAACAGAGTGACCGCTCCGAAACCGGCTGCGAGTTTGAAGAGGCGCTGTCGTCCAGCTCGATGTTTCATGGCCTGTTCGATCCGCTGCCGGAGCCGGGCCGTCGGGCGAAATTCGACAACAATCTGCTGCACCGATTCTTCAAATCCCCCCACATTCAGCGGCCAGGTGATCGTGCAGTCCCGGGCGATGGAACCGGTCTGCCGGAGTGCCGTCAATGAGAGTTCTCCTGCGAATTGCTGAGGAGAGTCGATCAGCCCGAGTTCCTGGAATTGTCGTGGAATCGCCTGCTCGATCTGCTGGATCGCCTCGGCACTGGTTGCGAACCGTTGAGACTCGATGAGGATCGAGCCCGGATCACTCCCCTTTCTGTCCGGCAGGATCCAGTCCGGCAGTTCGCTCAATTTGCTGACGCTGACTGGCACTCCTGTTTCGTTGTAGACCCTTTCGAGAATCGTCAGTGGTCGTTCGACGGAAGGCACTGGGGCGTCGGCATCCTCTTCCGGTGAATCCGGATTTTTGATCGGTCGTTCTGATGGGGACGGGGGGCTCTGCAGCGTTTCATGGCGATGGGGAATGATCGGTGAAGACGGAGCTCTGACCATTGGAACAGGGACCTGACTCGACAGGCGGGCGTGACGCAGGGACGTGAAGACGGCAGCGGACAACAGCATGAGGACGCCGAGTCCAATCAGTGCCGGCGACAGGCGTCTGCGACCGAGTGCTGCGATCACGACAGTCACCAGGAGCAACATTCCCGTGACAAGAATGAGAGTCAAGACCGACACGGCCTGGGCGATAAAAAGACCCGGTTCAACATTCACAGTGAAAGTCCTCGAACAGGTTGCCCGCTGCGCGTGGGGGGACCGAGCCAGGGACTGGCCATCTGGACTGCGCAGGAGATGACCGCTCCCCAGGCAAGTCCCCAGGCGACTGGAAACGCGATAAACAGCGTGATGATCCAGCACACGAAGACGGTCTTGGCGGCCGACCAGATGGAAAACCGATGTTCACGGCTCGGGCTCGTCAGTCGGGCCCAGTTTCTCAATGCAAAAAACGCGGTGAAAAACAGACCGTATCCCAATGCTGTCGGCCCCTGACCGGAGGTGATCAGTGAATGGTCTCCGAGTTGAGTGATACGGCCAACGACCTGATTGTCACCACCCGTGGGCAAGTTGATGAACAGGACGTCGTTGATCTGCCAGGCAATCATTCCCACAACGAGACCGACCAGGCCCATTGTCGTTCGTGTGATTTTCGCCTGAGGGGAATTCGACTGCATCCAGCGAATCAGTGTCACCCCCCAGCAGGCGGAGATGGCAGTGAGGAGAAACAGTCCCAGAATGGCTGGCTGAACGTGGCGTCCTTGTTCTGCATAAAACAGGCTGGGTTTGATCCAGGCGAGGAGAAACGACAATCCCACGACCAGAACGGGTCCCAGACAGGCCATTCCGAAAACTCCGGCGAGCCGATGCTGACGTTCCAATTCCGGGGCGACATCGGTCGTGCGCCGTACGGCCTGCGGGACCGGGGGAACGGGCGTCGCAGTGACAGGAATCGACATCTTCTCTCTTGCCGGTTCCTCGTACTTCAGAATGGCGAGTGTTGTGAGTCCTGCGAGTGTGAATATCACAAATTTGGTCGTGGGATGTGGGAAGTGAGCGAAGATGACGACAACCAGTATCGTTCCGACTCCGAGCCAGAACAGGTTCCCGCGACTCCATTTTCTTCCCCAGGCTGGCATTGCCGCGGCCCGGAGTGATGGAGCGGAGTTGAATGGCGAAACGGCCGGATCCGGATGGTTGAATGGCGGCGGAGTCCAGTCCGGGCCGTATACTTGTTTTGCCAACTCCAGCATCTGATAGGCATGAGCCCCCTCTTTCCAGCTTCGCGGGCGGCGGAACGGAGTCGCGAAAAATGCGTCGCAGCGCCGCTTCTGTTCCTCTCGCTCACGTTCCTCCATGGCATTGGAGAAGTCCTGGCGAGGCGGCGGGGGAGGAAAAGTTGCTTGCACGGATGCAGTCGGTGCGAGCGGCATCGTGGCTTCAAACGCGGCGGACAGTTCACCGACACTTCTGAATCGTCGGTCCGGAGATTTGTGTAATGCTTTCTCGATCACCGGACGGATCGCAGGTGAGATGCGAGTCAAGTCGGGCTTCGCGGTCAGGTGTTTCATCAGGATCTCTCCCGTCGACTCTCCGTCGAACGGAACATCGCCGGTCAGCAGTTCAAACAGCAGAATCCCGGCGGCATAGACATCCACCTCTTTCCCGTAGGTGCCGTTGGCCACTTCCGGGGCCATGTAATACACGGTCCCGACACTTTGCGTTTGGGCGTGACGCTGGCTGTTCGAAATGAACTTGGAGAGTCCGACATCACCAATCTTGACGTGACCGTTCTCCAGAAACAGATTGGCCGGCTTCAGGTCCCGATGGACAAGACCGCGTTGATGGAGGAAGTCGATGCCTGCAGCCAGTCCCTGTATCCAGTTTCCGACCTGTTTGATCGGGAGTCCGTCGGGGTGGGCGTGCAGCGTGGCTTCGAGTGTCGGACCGGCGACGTACTCCATGACAATCCAGCGGTCGTCATCCCGGTCTGTCAGGATGTCGAAAATCGTGATGAGATTCGGATGTGAGAGATTCAGGCATTGCTGCACTCCGCGCAGTTCCACATCGGCATGATGCTGCAGGAGTTTCAGGGCCACTTCCCGACCGGCGTCTGAGACGGCGTAATACACTTCCCCGAAGCCCCCGCGATAAATCGCGCGCTTGATCGTGAAGCCGGGGAGCGGCCGCGATTCTGGAGCAAAGGTGAATTTCATCGGGTCCCGTCCGGATCGATGGACATCTGAGATCGGGAAGTGAGTGCGAAACGGTCGAGAAACCGGTGTTGCCATCGGTTTGCCGTGGAATCGCCGCCTCTCTTCTGAGAACGGAAGTGGTCGCTGACCGGTTCAATCCTTTTTCGAATCCGCAGTGGTGCGCAAACGGAAGCGTCCACTGTCTCGAGACGTGACGTTCCTGACCTGTTGTCTGGGCATCAGGCCACACGGCGCTCGGTTGCACACAATCCCGATGTTCTCGACCAGTTTGGTCGATCATGTGGCCGCGAAGAACGTATTTCTCTCAATGAAACATTGGGTTTCCACGAGCCAGTACGTCACAGGAATTACGAAACTGCTCTGACAGGGATTCGCGGTCCAGGGGGATTTCTTAGAAGACTTCTTGAAAACCGGGCCGGGATTTCGAAAGTTTTTCGCTCAGGAGCAGGCGGAGGGTCGCCAGATTCTCCCGGATTGCCGCAATTTGAACCGGCGGTGGATCTTTGGGCAGATACTCGACATGCAGTGAAATGGGACCTCGGAATTCCGATTCTCTGAGCATCTTGAAGAACTTCGGGACCGCGACGCCCTCTTTCATCCCGAGTGCTCCATCCTGAATCGTGCGCCCATTCCAGCGGGCATCTTTGACGAAGACGGAGGCCAGATGGGGCTGAGCCAGATTCCACGTTGTCTCCCAGGTGGTCCCCCCCTCAATGGCGGCATGACGGATATCGTAGGCGAGGCCGATTTCTTCTTTTGGGATCTCTTCGAGCAGTTGCTGCATGTCCCAGATGCCGGCCCCGACAAGCGTCGCTCCGGCGTGATTCTGATAGATCCCTTGAATTCCCAGTTCTCGATTGAGTGCGGCCAGTTCCTTCACCACCGGTTTCAGGTTCTTCAGTTGCTGGAGAACCGGCTTGCCGAGATCGTACTTGTAGTAATCCATCCGATACTGTTTGATTCCGAGCGCCGCCGCAGTCTTCAGCACTTTCTCGGTGAACGGCTGATCCACCCGACTGACGTTGCTGGTCAGAATCGTCACTTCCAGATTTCGCTTCTGGAGTGCTTCCACCAGTTTGGGAAGTTGTTCTTCGACATCCGCCGGAAGAATCTGGCCCCCATTGCGGACAGTCGCTTCAATCCCGGACACCTGCATGCCGGCGATGACGTCCGCCAGTTCGTCAAACGCAAGGGATTGCAGAAATTTGACAAAGACGCAGATGGGGTACGGAGAATTTGCCGTCTGCGGATCGGCAGCGAAGAGAGCGCTTCGGGGGAACGGACTTCCCGCGAGAGCGGCCGTGCCCAGGAGTGTTCCGGACCTGGTCAGAAACGAACGGCGGGAGAATTCGTCGAAGAACATGGAGTCTCCTGTTGCGAGGGACGCGGAACGGTCGACTTCAGTTTATTCCCCGACAGGGTATTCGAAAAGCGGGAATGGTGAACGGGGCTGGTCTGGGAGGAATCGCGAAGCGGAGCTTCTGGGTGAGTGCGTTCCCAAGCTGGAGCTTGGGAACGAGGAGGATGACGGTCGTTCTGTCTCCCTACTCTTCAAATTGCTTTCTCCTTGTTCCCAAGCTCCAGCTTGGGAACACACTCGACGCCAAGCTCTGCTTGGCCACTCCCGACCTGTCCCTGTCTTTTCCTGTTTTCTTTTCCAGGCGTCTCGTCGCAATGAGATCGTCTTCGATGGGAATCGTGAAGCGGAGCTTCTGGGCGGGTGCGTTCCCAAGCTGGAGCTTGGGAACGAGGGGTATGACGGTCGTTCTGTCTCCCCTACTCTTCAAATTGCTTCGGAATCGATTCCGATCGTTCGATCTGTTTTCCGTTCGGAAGTTTTTCCCGGATGATCTTCAACGTGGCGGTTTCGCCGGGAGGAATCCCATCCACACCAATGCGCCCCCCTTCTTCGTTCAGATACTCAGGCGATTCTGCGGACACCTGAACGACCCGTTCGCTGATGGTGTTTCGTTTCGCGGTCTGCGGTTTGCTTTGATGAATCCGCTGCTGGTTTTCGTGATAGCCGGTCATGTTGTTGCCGCGCGGCTGGCCGTTCACCATCACCTGGAACGAATCGGTGATCTGGACATGATCCCCTTTCTTGATCGGTCCGGCATTCTGTCCGTTGATCTGCAGGTGTCCATTTTCAGAGACGACGGTCAGCTCCGGCGAGTCATACATCAGACTGCCGTTCTTCCCTTTTTCGATGCGGTGAAATCGTTCATCCGGCTGGATGGTATATTTCACCCCGCCGTGTGTCTGTGTCGTCTGCATTCCCGACATCATGCTTTTGCAGGAGGAGATCGATCCGGCCATTGCCAGTGCGCAGCAGAGACCCGTCAGACAGAACGGGGAAATGGTGGGGACGCGCATGCCAGGGACTCCGGTGGGGATGTGGAAACGGGCCGATGGGGTGTGTTATTGAAGTTTCAAGATCATCACGCCCAGGACTGCCAGCAGGGCGGAACAGATCCAGAAGCGGGTGACAATTTTCGTTTCATGAACGCCACGAAAAACGAAGTGATTATGCAACGGACTGCAGGCGAGAATTCGCTTGCCGGTCAGACGACGACTTGTCACCTGGGCAATGACGCTCAGTGTTTCGATGACAAAAATTCCGCCGACAATCACCAGCAGACATTCCTGACGGGTGACCAGCGCGGAAAGTGCCAGCAGGGCACCAATGGGCAATGACCCGGCATCTCCCATGAAGACCTGTGCGGGATGGCAGTTGAACCAGAGAAATCCCAGGAGGGCTCCGACGAGCGACGACATGACGATCGCCAGTTCACCGCTGCCGGGGACGAATGGAATTTTCAGATACTCCGCCAGTTGATGGTGCCCGGCGAGATAACAGACGGCGACCAGAGCGGCTCCTGCAAACAGGGCACAACCGGTCGCGAGACCATCGAGGCCATCTGTCAGATTGACGCCGTTCGACGTTCCGACCATGACAAATGCTCCCCAGGGAATCAGCCAGACTCCCAGTGAGATCGACAGGGATCCGATCGGAAAAATGAGTTCGAGTCCCTGGGGCACAGAGCGTTGCACCTGATAAAGCCAGAACATCGAGACGCCCGCCAGCAGGGACTGCACGAGAAATTTCTGGCGTGAAGTCAGTCCTCTGCGCCGGGTCTTCACTTTGATCCAGTCGTCCGTTCCTCCCAGGATGAGAAAGGTCAGGGAGACAAAGAGTGACAACTGAACGTAGGAATTGGTGAGATCGGCCCAGACCAGTGTCGAGATGACGACGGCCGCGATGATCAGCAGTCCTCCCATGGTGGGCGTCCCCTGCTTGCCGGCATGCAGTTCGTTCAAGCGGTCACTGGCACTGTCGATCCGTTCGCGAAACCGGGATGTCAGCCAGCGAATCGCGAGGGGCCCCAGGCACAGTGCCACCAGAAACGAGGTCAAGGCCGCAATCGCCACACGGGCGGTGACGTTCACACGTGAATCCCCGGCCGTATGCTGAACGAGCTGTTCCGCGAACGGACTCAGGTGTTGCAGCAGCCAGGGAACCATGGATGTCGAGGGTCAGGTGTGAGGGGGGAGGATTCAGGAGGAACGTGTTTCTTTTGAATCGTGTCTGGCGGGCGTTGTCCTGGATCAGGCGGCTTTGGACTGTGTGGGAGTTGATTGGGAGCGACTTTCTGCGAGTTTCTGAAGTCCGGTGACGATGGCTTCCATCTTCATTCCGCGAGAGCCTTTCACAAGGACGACATCACCCGGCTCCAGCCAGCAGTCCAGCAGCATCAGTGCGAGATCATGATCCCGGCAGGTTCCCAGACACCCGGCATCCATCCCGCTCTTGCGGGCGCTGCCGATGACGATGGAGGATTGGGCTCCCACCGAAATGAAATTGGGAATGGAAGATCGGGCCACTTCTTCGCCGAACATCCGATGGAAGTCTGCCGTCCAGTCTCCCAGGCTCAGCATGTCGCCGGTGACCAGGATTTTCTTTCTGTCCGTCTTCCAGTCCTTCAGGATCTGACAGGCGGCTGACATCGACAGTGGGTTGGCATTGTACGTGTCGTCGATCACGGTCCAGTCCCCAACCGGCAGGGAATGGGAACGGCCTTCGATCGACTGAAAGTTTCTGAGCCCATAGGCAATCTCGGCATCCGTCATCTCGAGCTGGCGACCGACCGCGATCGCGATCAGCGCGGCGGTGAGATGATGGCGTCCCACGACATTCAATTCGAATTCGGAGGAATCGACCTGAAACTTCAGGTAGTTGTTTTCGAGTGAGACGTTTGTCGCCCGGAGCGCATTGTGATCCCGTTCTCCAACCAGAACGACCGGGCACTTCGCTCGGGCCGCAATCTGGCGAATCTGTCGATCGTCACCGTTGAGGACGGCGAACCCCGTGGCCGGGATGGCGTCGATCAATTCCCCTTTGGTTTTGACGATCGTTTCCAGGTTGCCGAATTCGTCGAGATGAGCCGGCCCGATGGTGGTGATGATGCCGACTTCGGGTTCGGAGACGGCCGTGAGTTCTTCGATCTCTCCGGCCCGGGAGGCTCCGAGTTCGATGACGGCGAACTCATGTTCCGGCTCCAGCATCAGCAGCGTCAGCGGAACGCCGTACTGATTGTTGAAGTTCTGGGGAGACTCCATTCCACAATAGCGGGTGGAGAGAACCGATGTGATCATCCGCCGCGTCGTGGTTTTTCCAACGCTGCCGGTGATGCTGATGACGAGTGCTTCAAACTGGTTGCGATACCAGTTCGCTGTTTCCCAGAGAGCGGCCAGCGTGTTCTCAACGGCCAGATGCGGGCCGGAAATACGTGAGGATTTTTCGGCGGAGACCACGGCGGCGATGGCACCGGCGGCAAGAGCCTGTTTGACGAACTTATGACCGTCCTGGCGTTTCCCTTCCAGGGCCCAGAAGAGGTCCCCAGGCTGAATATTGCGGGAATCGGTTTCAATCCGGGTCACCGGGAGATCCAGATTGGAGATCTCGGCCGGGCTTCCACCGGTGACAGCGATCAGATCTCGGAACGGGATCGGCTGCATTGCTCGTTTCGTGTCGTTGGTGTCCTGTCGGACAGAGGGGTGACCAGGGGGGGAAACGGTGAGGGAGACTCAGGCAGGCGGAAACAGCAGTTGTGGATCGCTGGCCGATCAGGCAGCCCGGGACTGGGAATGAGAGAATGAACAAAACTTCTCAATGGCCTCCCGGCAGACCGTGGCATCGTGAAAAGGAAGGCTCAGGTCACCCAGAATCTGTTTCTGTTCGTGTCCCTTGCCGGCGACGATGATCGTATCTCCGGGACGGGCCTGTCGAATGGCGGTTTGAATGGCTTCCCGGCGGTTCGCCAGAATGCTCGGCATTCCCCGTCGGAATGGGATCCCTGAGCGAATGTCGTCAATGATCTGGTACGGATCTTCTGATCGTGGGTTGTCGCTGGTCAGAATGATTTCGTCTGCCAGTGACGCCGCTTTTCCCATCAGTGGACGCTTGGTGCGATCGCGGTCTCCACCGGCTCCGAAGACGACCACAACACGTCCCTGACTCGTTTCGCGAACGGTCTGGATGACGTGCCGCAGAGCATCGTCTGTGTGTGCGAAATCGACGAAGACTCGAAAATCCTGGCCGGCATTCACCGGTTGCAGTCGCCCTGGAACGTCCGGGCACTGTTTGAAACCCCGGGCAATCTCTTCCAGTGACAACCCAAAGTGGAGCGCCGTTGCCGCGGCCGCCAGGCAGTTGCTGACGTTGTGTTGCCCGATGAGGGGGATTTCACAGTCGACACGCTGCTCCCGATAACACAATGTGAAACGTGTTCCGCAGGGAGCCAGTGTCACGTTGCAGGCGCTCAGGTCGGCGGGGGAGTGGATTCCGAACGTGCAGACCTGCACATCCGCTTCCAGGCGTTCCAGCACATTCTCGGTGTTCGGGTCGTCGGCATTCAGGGCCAGAAGTCCGCCCCGTTTGATCATGCCGGAGATGCGGGCTTTGGATCGGATGTAATCGTGGAAACTGCCGTGGTAGTCGAGGTGGTCTTGTGTGATGTTCGTGATGACGCCGACGTCGAGCAGAATTCCGGCCGAGCGCCCCTGTTTCAGAGCGTGGCTCGAGAGTTCAATCGCGGCATGCGTTGTCTTTTGTTCCGGCATCGCCGCCAGGGTTCGGGCGAGTGTCAGGGAATCGGGCGTCGTCAATGTCGCAGGCTGCGACTCGACTCCGTCATGGTATTCGATCGTTCCGATCAGGCCGGTCTGCAGCGAGACCGAGTTGAGGAGGGAACGCACGACCCAGGTCGTGGTCGTTTTGCCGTTGGTCCCTGTTACCCCCGCTACCCCCAGTCGCTGGGAGGGGAAGGCGTATAGACCCTGGCAAAGACGACCATAGACCTGTCGTGCATCGGGAACGATGCATTGAGGAAGTGTCACATCGGCGAGAGGGCGATCAGTGAGAATCGCCGCGGCCCCGCGCTGAATCGCTTGTTTCACATGCACCCGGCCGTGAATGTTCGTTCCCGGGAGTGCCGCAAAGAGACAACCTGGAGTGCAGTCGTCGCTCCGTTCGCTGACGGCAGACACCGTAATGTCGACGCAACCAACGAAACTGGCCGACGGGATCAGCCCGCGAAGACTGATGATTCCAGGTTTTCGTAACGAGTGAGGCATGAGTAAAAAGGGCATCCTTGCCCGCCGTCTGATGTCTCAAACGGTGTCTTCCTTGACGAAATTCCTCATGCGGAGGTGAGCAGTAACGACTTTCCTGTCAACAGGTTGCAGGAACAAGTCGAGCCGGCTCAGACCGTCCGACAAGGCGGCGGGGATTCTTCCCGTTTCGGGAAATCCGGTCAAGCAGGCTTTTTCTCGTTTGACCCCCTGCCCTGCGGCTTTTGTAACAGTTACCAGAGTGAGGGGTCAGGGGTTGAGGGGTCAGGGGTCAGGGGTTGAGGGGTTGAGGGGTTGAGGGGTTGAGGGGTTGAGGGGTTGAAGGGTTGAAGGGTTGAAGGGTTGAAGGGTTGAAGGGTTGAAGGGTTGAAGGGTTGAAGGGTTGAAGGGTTGAAACGAAGACAGGCGCAGAGTTTTTCTGCGCCTGTGTGCTGTTTGTGTTGAGTTCGACAGGGGTGTTCGGCTTCAAACGAGACGGACGCCGTGATCATCGATTGCATACTCGCAGATCGTTTCGTCACAGGCACTGCCGCGATGTTTCGCAACACAGAGAGCCCGACTCATTTTGTTCCCCTCCCGGATCTTTCCCATCAGAATGATGGTGTTCGCATTGGAGAGAACGTCGCCACTTTCGATCGGCTTCGAGAGCAGGCTGTCGAGCATCACGTCGTGCGTTGTACACAGCATCAGGCAGCCGACATCCTGGTGTCGATAAGGGTGCTGTTCAACCAGCGACAGATTCTCCCGGAAATGGGCCCGCAGTAAATCCCGGGCCACCCAGTCGTACTCTTTGCGGAGAATCTGCTGGTAGATGTATTCAAACTGTTCGAATTGAAACGAGTCGCTCGCCCGGTCAGACGGTTCAATGCCGTCAATCACACAGCGCCGGACTCCCAGGCAGAAGTTGCTGTAGAAGAAGGAAATGGTTTCGACGAGCCGTTTATTGAGTTCCGCTTTCCATTCCCGAATCTGGTCGGTGTTCATGTCGCTGACGGTGACCCGTTTTCCGGAACGGGAGAACGGATGAGCGGCGTCCCAGCGAGCCTGTTCCCGGTTCCAGTAGTCACTGGCCGATGGGGCGACCCAGTCCACCGGCCGTTCACGCAGGGCCCAGTCGAACATCCGCCGGGCATAGTCGGCATGATTCTGGGAATCCCCGCGCGACGTCATGTCGAAGAGAACACCCGTCTCTCCCTCCTGGGCTTTTCCGGCGTGAAGATACTGAAGACCGAACTGGGTTTTGCCAATTCCGGTCGCCCCGAGAACGACCGTCAATGTTCCCGGGAGCAGTCCTCCTCCCAGCAGTTCATCAAGCCCTGGAACTCCGGTCTGCTGACGTGACATGGTGCTTTCTCGCAAGACAACGCGGGGCAAAATCGACAAGCCGTCGGCCCTTCGGATTCCGCTCACTCCCCGGGCGGGCCAAAGTCTAACAGATCCGTCGTGAGGACCGCACTCGCACCAGTCTTGCTCCTCGTTCCCAAGCTCAGAGTTTGGGAGTCAGGAGTCAGGAGTCAGCATCTCTCGATGTTTGTCTGATCTTTTTCTGACCTCTGACCTCTGACCCCTGCCCCCTGATTCCTTCTCTTGCTCCTCGTTCCCAAGCTCAGAGCTTGGGAACAAGGGAGTCAGGGAGAACTTTTTGTTGAGAAGACTCATGTTGTACGAGTTGTAACATGCTGTCATCGCGTCTGATGAGGTCTTGCAGTCGGAGTGACATCGACAGGTTTGACTATTTTGATGGATTCTCTGTCGAGTGACGGTCCCCGTTTTCGTATCACTGGTATCGGAGCATTCTCTCTCTGCTCCGGATTTCGTTGTAACTCATTGATTACGAAGTGATTGGAGGATTCATGTCGCGAAAGATCTGTCGGGCGGGATTCACGTTGATTGAACTGCTTGTTGTGATTGCGATTATTGCCATTCTGGTGGCGCTGCTCCTTCCGGCCGTGCAGCAGGCTCGCGAAGCGGCCCGGCGGACGCAGTGCAAAAACAATGTGAAGCAGATCGCACTGGCGCTGCACAACTATCATGACACGCATAATACCTTTCCTCCGGCGGAGTTCAGTCTGGGAACGTCCGGAACTACACGACTTGGGAACGGTCTGAGTTTCCACACGATGCTTCTCCCGTACATTGATCAGACACCGCTCTATTCCCGATTCGACTTCAATTCCGTCACCGGCTGGCAGGCAAACCGGGATCTTGCTCTGACACCCATTGCTGCGTTTTTGTGTCCGAGTGGATCGGTGCGGACATCGACTCACCCGAGTGAACTGGCCTCCGCTGCGCTGGGAGAAGCTCCGTTGGCGACCACACACTATCTCGGAGTGATGGGGCCCTATGGTGGAACCGGGACTCCGGTCAATCCCGCAACCGGGGCCGTCTACCCTTACAACAACTCGGGAACAGCCAACAATTACGGGGGATACAGTGACGAAGGGATTCTTGTCTGGGGGCGTCCAAGGAATATGCGGGATATCACGGACGGGACCAGTAATACACTGCTGCTGGCGGAGAGTTCCAGCAATGCACCGGAGATGAGAACCTGTTGTTTCCGTGTCTGGCTGCGTGGAACAACTGACAGTCATGGTGCCCCGTGTATCACGGCATCCCGCAGCATTCGCTACGCTCCGAATTCCAAAACCCCTGCCATCACCGGTGCCCAGTTCAACTACATGATGTTCTCCAGTGGTCACACCGGGGGGATTCATGTCGCGCTGGCGGATGGGGCCGTGTCATTTCTGAGCGACAACATTGACATGACTTTGTATCGCTCGCTGAGTTCTCGCGCCGGCGGAGAAGTGGCCAGCGCTCCCTGAACTGTCGCGGGATCGATTGTTCGCAACATCTCGACACAAGCCATTTCCAAAGGATCCGGTCAGGGGTCAGGGGTCAGGGGTCAGAAAAAGATCAGACAAACATCGAGAGATGCTGACTCCTGACTCCTGATTCCTGACCCCTTCCCTCCACCCGTTCATCATTTTTGAGGGAGTTTTCTGTGAGGCGGTCATTCTGCTGGATGCTGGTCTGTCTCTGGGGATGTTCGCACCCGGCAGAGGGACCGGAACGGCATCGGATCACCGGGCATGTCACCTTCGACGGGAAGCCGGTTCCGTTTGGAAGTGTGATCTTCGATCCGGATGTCTCTGCCGGAAACAGTGGCCCGCAAGGGGCCGCGAACATTGTGAATGGTCAGTTCGATACGGCCGCTCGTGGCGGTCGGGGGGCATCCGGCGGATCGACACTCATCACGGTGACCGGGATGACCAAAGCTGCCGCACTGGAAGGGGAAGACCCTGGCCTGCTGTTTACGGATTACCAGATCAAGCGGGATCTCGGCAAAGAAGGAGCCGTGATCGAGATCGACGTCCCTGCTGACGCCGGTCGCAGCAAGGCGTTTTCTCCCCGGCGCTGATGTCTTCGGATTCACAAACGTGCTGTTCCGTCGCTCAGAGCATCATCTTCGTGTTGCGGAATCGGAGGACTTCAGCTGGTAATCCAGCGGCGGATTCGTTCCCGGGACGACCGTCGTTTCCAGTTCGGATTTGGAATTGAATTGGGCAGGAATAAATCCTTCCATCAGCGGGATCGTTTCCCCAGTCGCTCCTGTGGTGGTTTTCCCAGGAACGGGCCGGGATGCCGTAATTTTGACGATGTAGTCTCCGGCCGGGGCGCTGACTGAGAATTTTCCGTTGGCGATCCGTCCGCCGACTGCCGGTAAATCATTGTGCTTTGGCCAGAAGAGAATATCTCCCGATTCAATCGGGACGGTCTCGAAAGACGCCTGGCCAGTGATCACGTAGTACGGCAGTTCTGAACCGGCCCCGCATCCCGTCCAGTGGATCGCCAAGGACAGGAAAAGTCCCACTGGGAAAAGTCGTTTCACGTCGACGGTCCTCGTTTTTGCCGGACAGACTCGCTTTGATGAACTCATGCCGGGCCTACCATTCGCCTGGAACTTCACCGCTGGCTGGTGTTCCCAGTCCATTCCAGATGGCGACGCTGACGTTGTTGGATGCAAAGCGAACCGCGCCATCCGCCATCACGACATGGGCTCCCCCCGTGTGCATGCTGCGAACCGAAGTAAGGATGTCCCCTGTCTGCGTACAGGGAATCGGAGAATACGGAGATCCAGCGAGTGTGTCTTTGCAGGTGTAGTTTCTGTCTCCCACGGACGTGTTCGGTGTGTACAGGGTCGAAACCATCGTGTTCCCATCGTAGGCATCCCAGAGCCGGCCACGTCGATCTTCCGGTGCGGATGACAACAGCATTTCCCCTGCCAGAATCGTATTGCTGGTGCCGTCGGTCACGTTTCGCATTCGACTGGCTGAAAACGGGAAGAACAGTCCTTTGACATTCGGCTCGTTATTGCGCTGACAGGTCGAGGTTCCGACAGACACCAGGTAATTCCCGTTGAAGCCTTCGGTGTCGACGGTGGACTTGATTCCGACGGGATCAGACGGGCACAGCATCATCGAAACGACAGAAAGACATTCCGGAAAGGAACTGATGTAGGTGATTCCCGTTGCGGTTCCCTGCCATGTCGAGAGTTTGTTCGCCAGCGGGGCCTGATCCAGATACGACAGCAACGGCTGAAAGAATCCTTGCCGGTTGGTTGCACGGCCGTGATTGTTCTCAAAGGGATTGAACTGTCCCGGCGGAAAAGCGTTCATCGTGTCGTGATAGTTGTGCAGTGCCAGTCCAAGTTGTTTCAGGTGGTTCTTGCATTGTGTCCGCCGGGCCGCTTCCCGCGCCTGCTGGACAGCCGGCAGCAGCAGGGCGATCAGAATCGCGATAATGGCAACGACGACCAGCAGCTCAATCAGCGTGAATCCGATGTCGCGCCGCTTCGGAACCGTGACAAGTATTGGAGACTGGGATATTGGAGACTGGGAAACACTTCGCTGGTGCTGGTGAGAAGGCATCACAACATCCTTTACGTAAGCAGACGACGTCGACGGAATGACTGGCACGGAAATCCGAATCGGGGCTGGCGCAGACAGAAAGTGAGGAAAACGACGGTCCGCTGCGATGCTTCACCGGATGTCGGACTTTCAGGCTGGTCGGAGAGCCCGGATTTCTGGCCTGAACAGGCGCTGGTTGAATTGACTCGAACGATCCAATTCAGAAAACACCACAACTCAGTACAACAAGGAGCAGCTTGTGACTAAGGGAGTAGATCGTCGATTCTGACCATCCCGCCGTGACTCCGCGGCAAACATCCGGATTCACGGGAGATCATGAGATTCGATTAGAATGGCAACGCCATGGCCCCCTTCCCTCTGCTCTCAACAGAGGAAAACATCTGCTGAGTGAGGTTCCGCTCGAGCACTCTAACGGATCTCACCCGGCAGAAAATATCATATCAAATATGGCTTTCGGTTGTCAATGTTGATGCGTTGGGGTGATCCTTCGGATTTGCCCAAGCCCGATCAAAACGGGTGCTGTCAGGAGGCACGCGCGACTCCGGAATGGAAAACGGCATTCCCTCCGCTTCACCTGGAGAGGAAGCGAACGGAATGCCGGGGTTTTGGCGGTCGCTCTCTGTCAGTAAGCAGACGAATCCTGGAGCAGATCGTCAAAGCGTTCTGCCTGCGGCAGCGGCTGGCGGTCGAGAGTCGTCACTTGAGCCCCGGTCTTTTCCAGCAGATGGAGAAACCGTTTCGCGATCCGGGCTTCGAATTCCACGACGTTGTCGAGGTACTCCGTTCTCACAATTTCCGCATGTTCTTTTAGAAATGATGCGGCTTTCCCGTTTCCGAAATCGGTGGTGACAAGAACTTCCAGGAAGCCGCTGCTCAAATGTTCGGAAACGAGATTTGCCAGCTTTTCCAGACCGGTCTTCTCTTTCGCGCTGACGGTAACAGAGTTGGGGAACTTCGCCCGCATGACGTCGACGACGGCCCGATCGGCAGCGGCATCGACTTTGTTTAACACAAGAATCGGGTCACGGGCGTCGACTCCCAGTTCCTTCAGTACGCTGTTGACGGTTTCGATCTGCTGCTGCGCCTGCGGATGGCTGGCATCGACCACGTGCAGCAACAGGTCCGCATGGCGGGCTTCGGCCAGTGTCGATTTGAAGGACGCGACGAGATGGTGTGGCAGGTCTCGAATGAACCCGACGGTGTCACTCAGCAGAACATCACCCCACCGTGGCAGCTTCCATTTCCGGGTGCGTGTGTCGAGCGTGGCGAACAGTTTGTCGGCGACATAGACGTCCGCACCGGTCAGTGCGTTCATTAATGTGCTTTTACCGGCGTTCGTGTAACCCACCAGTGAAATCGAAACGTGTGATGTCCGGCTGGAGGCCTGCTGTTCGCGGCGCTGTTCGACCGTTTTGAGTTTCCGCTTGAGTTCGTCAATTCGTTTGTCGACGAGTCGGCGGTCGGTTTCCAGCTGCTTTTCCCCAGGTCCACGACCGCTGCCGATTCCCCCCTCGATCCGTTCCAGGTGGGTCCACATGCGGGTCAGTCGGGGACGCAGATACAACAACTGTGCGAGTTCCACCTGCAACTGGGCTTCGAAGGAACTGGCGTGTGTCGCAAAGATGTCCAGAATCACTTCACTGCGATCGACAACCTGACACTTGGTGGTCTCTTCGATATGCTTCCCCTGCGAAGGAGAGAGATGGTTGTCGAAGACGATCAGATCGGCACCTGTGGCCCCGATCATTTCTTTGAGTTCAAAGAGCTTTCCTTTTCCGAGATACGACGCAGGATCCGGTTTCTCCCGGGACTGCAACAGCGTTCCGAGAATTTCCGATCCGGCCGTTTCGACCAGTCCCTTGATTTCATCGAAGTTCTGTTCCTTGAGTTTCGCAGCCTCCGGTTCGCGAACTGCGACCAGGATGCATTTCCGGGAACTGACCTTCAATGATTCTCGCTGTGGTTCACCCAAACCGAACTCCTTAATTCGTTCTGTTCTTCCGGTCATGTCAGGCGGAAAACGTCTCCGTCACAGTCAAATCGATCTGTGGATGACCTTTCCCCTGCGTCTCAGACGGCACAATCGCCGTCTGTCTTCTATTGTAAGATGTTGAAGGGGGCGGGACAGAGGACAATTTCCCCCGCCTGCAGGTTCACAGGAAATCCCGCCGGGGAGACAATAGACGAAATACGTGACGGTGGCCATGATTGGGCAGAGCCAGGTCCGTTGGTGCCGTTTCGACTGAACCGTGAATCGATTTGTCTGTCAGGATTCTTTCCCCCGTCATGCCGTCCCCTCCCCTGCAACTCCCTGTCCTTCAGAATTGGAGCTGTCACAACTGTGGCGGTTGCTGCCGGCAGCATGCGATCACGATTACGGAAGAGGAACGGAAGCGAATCCAGTCGCAGGGATGGTCTCCCGCATCCGGCATTCCTGCCGGGCAGCCGTTGTTTGATGAAGAACGGTCCTGGTTCGGACGGAGGACGCACCGGCTCGCTCATTTGCCGGATGGTGCCTGCGTTTTTCTGGATCCCAATGGACTCTGCCGGATCCACGGGACGTTTGGTGAAGCCGCGAAGCCCCTCGCCTGCCGGATCTATCCGTACACCTTTCATCCCTCCGGAAACCGGTTCACCGTCAGTCTGCGATTCAGTTGTCCTTCCGTGGCCGACAACCTGGGAGCTTCTGTCACCAGTCAGCAGAAGGATTTGAAGCAACTTGCCGGACTGGTGATTCCGAAAAACTATCAGGCACCTGAACCGCCGCAGTTGACTGCCCGCACTCGACTGGGGTGGGAGGATACGCTGCTGGTGGTTGATGCCATCGACCAGTCTCTGGCGGATGAGTCGGTGCCGCTCCCCCTGCAACTGTTACGGATTCTTTTCTGGCTGGATCTCATCGAACAGTCGAAATTCACAAAGATCAGCGGAACGCGGTTGAGTGAACTGCTGACACTGTTACGGGAAGCGTCTGCCGTCGAAATTCCGGAGTTGCCGGCGTCTGATTCGCCGTCAACGATCTCACTGATGCAGTTCCGGATGCTGGCCGGTCAGTACGCCCGAAAAGACACCGCTGCAAATCTGGACCGTTCCTGGTCGGGACGTTTTCAGCAGCTCAAGAACGCGATGAAACTGCTGCGGGCAGCGGGGCTGATGCCGGAGTTCGATGACGACTTTCGGGCGGTCTCCCTGGAACAGATCAACGCCGTGACGGGATCACTCCCGGATCAAAGTCGTGAGATGTTGCGACGCTATTACCGGGTGAAAGTTCAAGGGCTCCACTTTTGTGGGCTCCCCTGTTACGACCTGCCGGTGGTCGAAGGAATGCAGTCACTCCTGTTGACGTTCCCGGTGATTCTCCGGCTGGCCCGCTGGCGGGCGGCGTCACAGTCTCGGAGTGAGTGGACTCATGCGGATCTGCGTGAAGCATTGAATCGGGTGGATCACCAGCATGGATTCTCCCCGGTTCTGGGAAGCTGGGGGGCGCGACGACGAGTCCGCAATCTCGTTGTCACCGGCGATCTGCAGCGACTGATCGTCTGGGCGATGCCGAAGTGAGTCGGATTCGAGTTGATCAGAACGGCCTGGAAGATGGACTTCAGCCGGGATGTCAACACGGAGCCATCGTTGAGGAGCGAAGGAGAGACTGACCGTCGACTTTCAGTGAACTCCGTGACTCGGTGTTCAACGCCAAATCAGTGAATCCTAGAGCAACTTGCGAAATGATCTCCCCGTCCCCGCCACGCGGAGGACAGCGTTTCATCAATCGAAACGCGCCCCAGTCCAGAACAACACGGGCGGGCACCTGGTAGAGCAAACTGCTCTAAGCGAACAGCCACGGCAGGCGGGCGGTGGATTGAAACAGCTCGTGACTGATGTGAGGAGCGACCGCCACGCGCGGAACATTCAGCTGATTGACTTTCCCCGGCATGGCAAAGCCGCCGGAGAAACTGAATGCCCAGCGGTATCCGGCTTCCCGCAGGAGATCCTGTGTTCCATCCGTGAAGGAATCCTGTTGGCCGACCGGATAGCTGAAGGCTGTGATCGGGTGCCCAAGCATCTCTTCGATTCGGGCCTTGGATTCGAAAATCTCATCCCGTTGTGCCGTAACGGTCGATTGTGACAACACCGGATGCGACACCGTGTGTCCGCCGATGTCCATGCCGGAATGGTCCATCTCTCTGGCCATGTCCCAGGACATCCAGAGTTCTTGCGCTAAATCCCGCGGTGCCCGGCCGGCGCCAGTGCGGAGGGCGAGATCATTCAGGAACGTCTCTGTCTGGTCGGCCGGGAGGGTTTTATAAGTCTGCAGGATCCGGACGATGGCGTCTTCCCGATCTTGAGGAGAAGAGAGCGGCAACAACTCCGAAAGCGGCGGAATCGCGAACAGCCATTTCTTCTTGGCGGAATGAATCATCCACGCGATTTCATCCCACCAGGCGATGGGAGCCGAATCGAGAAATCCGCTGGTCAGAAAGAACGTGGCCGGAACATTGTGCTGTCGCAGCACCGGGAAGGCAAATTCATAGTTGTCCCGGTAACCGTCGTCGAACGTGATCATCACCGCCCGGCCCCGGTGATCCATCAGATGATCCAGGTCGGCGACGTTGACGACGTCAAAGTGGGTGTTCAGAAACCGCACCTGACGGTCGAATTCTTCCTGTGTCGCGCTGTAAATTCCCCGGTCGAACAGGGAATTGCTTCCGTCTCCGACGCGGTGATAATTGAACACGAGTAACCCATTCCAACGGCAAACCGTTCTGGACAGGACGGCTCCCAGGCCGGTCCTTTCCAGCGTTGTCGCTAAGAATTCACGTTTGCCCATGAAGATGCCCATGAATTGCGTCGGGATTCGTGAGGTCGTTGGGGAGGGAAACTGGTCTCAACAAAACATTACGGACACAGTTAAGATTGGCTCGGAATTGGCGAGGCGCGTGACGGGATTGCCCTCTCCTGAGAGAAGCCTATGACATGGGGCGAAGTGATGACGATTACAGCAGTTGTTTCGAAGGTAATACCCGCCTCCCGGTTCCGACTGTGTGGACTCTTCGGGTTGTTCTTGCTGTTGAGTCTGACAAGTTTGTTATTCGTCCAGTCGTCTCCCGCCGCAAACGGTGCGGATCTGTCAGAGAAGCGGCTGGACCTGTTGCAGAAACGCTACTACGACCGCCGGGAGAAGTTCGCTCAGGCGATGCTGACGCTGGCCGGTGAATGCGACGCGAAGCAGTACTTCACGGATGCGGAACGAATTCGCACCCGTGCCCTGCCCGTTTCGTCCGGTGCCTACGATCTGGATCTGTTGCCGGAAGAGATCATTTCCTCCCCGTCACTGTCTCTGCCGGTCGCCGAGCGGGAATGGCGGGCCAAGCTGCAGAAGCTGGAACGGGATTACGCGGTCGACCTGTACCGGATCGCCAGAGAGGCGCTGCGACTGGGGCACCCGACGATGACATACCGTCTGGTGCGCGAGACGGCTTTTCACGATCCGAACAATGTGAATGCCCGCTCCATGCTGGGATACGTTCAGGAGAAAGACCGCTGGACGACTCCCTTCCTGAAACGGATGGCTCAGAAAGGGATGGTCGATCACCCTCGATTCGGCTGGATCGAAACCAGACTGGTCTCACGCTACGAGGCGGGAGAACGATTTTTTAATGGGCAGTGGATGAGCGCTGAAAAAGAAGCAGCGCTGCGGGCAGATTTTCAGAATGGATGGGAGATCGGGACGGAACACTTTCTGATCCGCACGAATGTCGGTCTCGAACAGGGAGTCGAACTCTCCCGGCAACTGGAAGAGTTCCAGCGGTTTTTCATGCGGGAGTACGTCGCCTTCTTCAATTCCCGGCAGCAGATCGAAAAGCTGCTGGATGTCGGCGCACGACCGCAGTGGAAAGAACAGGCCCGTTATCAGGTCTCGTTCTATCGAACGAAGGAAGAGTTCGTCGCCGCTCTGAAGCCACGCATGCCGGGGATTGAAAACGCGAATGGATTGTACATCCCCCGGGATCGGATGTCCTATTTTTACAGTACCGACAACCTGGATGCCGGGGACGCGGAAGAGCGTCTCGAAACGATGTATCACGAAGTGACTCACCAGATCCTGGGAGAAAGCCGACCGGATCCGTTTGACGTCGGGGAACTGTCTGACTTCTGGGTGATCGAAGGATTTCCCTGCTATCTGGAATCCTTCGACCCGCAGCATCCCGGCGGGGCCGTTGGAGATCCGCGTCACATTCGAATCTTCTGGGCTCGAAAGAAAATCATTGAAGAGAGTCAGCACTGGCCGATGCGCGAGTTTGCAGCCATGGGACGCCCGGTCTTTCCCCTGCAGGCCGAGTCCTACAATCAGGGAGCCGCGATGGTCCACTTCTTTCTGAATGCAGAACAGGGGCAGTACCGGGACGGATTCATCCACTATCTCTCGCAGGTCTATCTCCCCAGCAAATCCCGCAAGCCGACGTTGGAGGACATCCTGGGAGTGACGTTTGAAACCCTCGATCGGCAGTTCATTGACTATCTGAAAACTCTTCCGTCCGATCCTCCACCAGGCGTCACGATCGAACTGGTGCCTGCACAAGCTCCATAGACGGCAGAGTCCTGTTCTGCACCACGACTGCCGACCGGCGCACCCGAATCGGGGGAGATGAGACGACCGTCTCTCTCCCCCCTTTCGGCAATCAGGATGCGGCATGTTTTCACTTCTGCGGGACCATTGGGCAGCCATGCAGCTGCGCGCACGGTATCAACGTCGGATTCAGGAACGTCTGCTCACTCTGACAGAATCCCATCAGGCGGTTGCGGACGAACCCGGAAACTGGCAACTGCTCGGTGGAGGCAAGTCACACCCCGCTGATTCCGGGAGACTCTCCATCCGGGATCGGGCACGTCGTGCCGTTCAAGGGAATCCCCATGCCGCGAACATCCTGCGCCTGTTGAGTGCCTATGTCACCGGGCCGGGGCTGCATTTGAATCATCAACCGGTCGTGCTTCAGGACGATGTTCCCCCGGGCGCCGATCGCCTCGCGTCACGAGCCGATCGGATCTGGAACGGGTTCCTTGAACAGAATCAACGGCACTTCTCGTTTCAGGAGCACGCCCGACGTACCTGGCGGGACGGCGAATGTTTTCTGCGTCGCTTCCTGACGCCGGAGGGTTTGACGTTACGGTTCATTGATCCGGAACGGATTGTCGCACCACGGCATGCTCCGGATTCTCAGGGGATCCTGCATGCGGATCAGGATGTGGAACGGCCGGTCACCTATTTTGTGTCCCGGTCTGCCGGCGGAGATCAGCTGGATGCAGTTCCGGCGGACGAGGTGCTGCATACCCGGATCGGAGTGGATTCCAACGAGAAGCGGGGAGTCTCGCTGTTCGGGCCGATTCTGGATCCGGTGGAACGGTATGAACGCTGGATGGAAACCGAACTGCTGGCTCGAAAACTGCAGTCATCCATCGTTCTCTGGAGGAAGGTGACCGGGTCTCCGCAGCTGACGGAAGGACTGGCCGATGGGGCCGCTTCCGGAACTCATCGTCAGGGACGTCGGGAACGGTTCGCCCCCGGAACGATCCTGACCACCAATCAAAGCACGGAGATTCAGTTTCTTCAGCCGAACACCAACTTCCATGACGCGGTGCCGCTGGGGCGGATGATGCTGCTGGAAATTGCCGCCGGGGCCGGTCTGCCGGAGTTCATGCTGACCGCCGATGCCTCAAACGGAAACTTCGCTTCGACGATGGTGGCGGAAGGACCGGCGGTGAAATACTTCCAGAACGAACAGCAGTTCTTCGCCGCGGAGTTCCATCACATCTGGAAATGGGTGATGCAGGATGCCATCGACCGGGGACAACTGCCGGACGAGTTCTTCCAGCGGATCACGATCCACTGGTCGTTCCCGTCGCTGGTGAATCGGGATCGGTCCACCGAGCGGATGGCGGATGTTCAACTGATCGGCGCCGGCGTGCTGTCACGGGCGGAAGTGGCTCGGCGTGATGGAGTGCAACCCGAAGTGATGCGGGCGGAACGTCAGCGGGAACGGAAAGGGGATCAGGCCGATCCGGCGTCTGATTGAACCGGAACAACGGGGGAACTGCGCTGGTAGACGACACCGCAATCGATCTGTGTGAATCCCGACGCGATCGCCGCTCCCACGGCATCCGGATAATCTTCCGGGACGTGAATCTCCGCCCGGGTGATCATCTCGGTTCGCAAACGCCGCAGGGCTTCGACAATCAATGTCTGGCCGAATCCCTGCCGCCGAAAGGGTTCTTCAACGAAGATGTCGACCAGCCCGATGGCCCGTTCATTCCAGGCGCGAATGTAATGATCGAGCCCGATCACGGTCATGTTGGCGATCGGTGCTCCCGACTTGCGGTCGAGCAGCTGGAAACGCATCGACTCGATGTTTCCGAACCGGCAGAACCACCACCAGCTCGGATTTTCCGGCTGATCGGTGACCACGAGCTCGGTCTGCCGTCTCAGGGCCATGAGCCGGAAATTCATCGGATCCCGACGGTCCGTCAGATCCCGCTGGAACACCGGGATTTTCAGGCGTGGCTCGTACCCGAGTGACTCGAAGAAAGGGCCGGCATTCTGGTCGGATTCCAGGAACCCGCTGGGGCGGGCTCCACCGTAGATCCCGAAGTAGAAGGGATCTTTTCCCCGTGACTGCCCGGCCTGGATCGAAGTGGCTCCTCGGGAGATAAGGTATTCTTCGGCGCGGCGAACCAGTTCTTTACCGATTCCCTGCTTGTGGTATTCCCGGTCGACCAGGACACAGCACAGGATTCCCTGAGTGTGGTCAAGAGCGTCCAGCGTCGGACGGAAACCGAATCCGGCGTGAATAAAGCCGACGATCTGGTTGTCGGATTCCGCGAGAATGAGCCCGGCCGGATCGAAATAAGGGAGAGAGAAGACTGAGAGCTCAAGCGCGAGCGTGGATTCTGGACAGGCAAACGCCCGACCCGGTCCTGACTGCTTAAAAAGTTGAAGCAGCTTCGGAGGATCGGTGTTCCGGAAAGTGCGGAAACGGATCACGGTGAGTCACGCCAATCGAGTCTGCCGGAAGAAGACTGGCTGTTTCCGGCAAGACACTGGATTCGTTGTACATTCGCCGGCAGAGTCCCCATGCCTCTGCTGGTTTGCCCGAAATACTTTTCTCTTGTGGCTCCGTGGCAGATCCGTCACTTTCAATCGCCCGTGATCTGCCCACGATACCGCCGCTGACTCTCCCTCTCATTCAGACGAACAGCGTCGACATCCTTGTCGACTGGTCTCTCTGTGATCATGTCATCGTGACCACGTCATCAGGCGGTCTTTTGCTGATCGTTCAACCGCCAGAGCAGGACGGTGCCGGAGCAACCGATCCTGCTGTTCTGCACGCCTTCCCTGTTCGTCTGGAGATGATCCCGGCGGAAGGTGGCATGACAATAAAAATCCCCTCGAAATTCATCGGGGGGATTTTTCGAATCCACCGGGAATCACCCGGAAAACTATTTTGCCTTGCGGCTGATGGCCTTTTGGGCCGCAGCGGCAACGGCGTCGGCCGTCAGCCCGTACTTGTCGAGCAGTCCCTGTGGATCACCGCTCTCTGCGTACAGGTCGCCGACGTTGACGTATTCCATTGGAACCGGTGTCGACTGGCTCACGGCCTGAGCGACAACGGAACCGAGTCCGCCGTGATGCAGGTGTTCTTCTGCAACAACGATGGCGCCGGTCTCTTTCGCCGCTTTGGCAATCGCCTCGACGTCGAGCGGCTTAATCGTGTGCATGTCGAGAACACGGGCTTTCAGACCGGCTTCCGCCAGCTTTTTCGCAGCATCCAGAGCACCTGGAACCATCAGACCATTCGCGATGATCGTGACGTCGGTTCCGTCCTGCAGTTGAATCGCTTTGCCCAGTTCAAACTTGATCCCGTTGCCGTAGATCGTGGCCACTTTGCCGCGACCGACACGCAGGTAGGCCGGGCCGTTGTGAGCGAGAATGGCGTTCGTCGCAGCCGTGGTGCAGACCGCGTCGGAAGGAACGACGACGATCAGGTTCGGCAGTGAACAGGCCAGAGCCACGTCTTCGATTCCCATCTGGGAAGGACCGTCTTCCCCAATCGAGATCCCGGCGTGGGTTCCGACCAGCTTGACGTTCTGGTTCGGAAACGCGACCGACATCCGGATCTGGTCGAATGCGTTGTCCATCAGAAAGCAGGCAAAGCTGGCGACCACGGGGATCTTCCCGCTCGTGGCCAGTCCACCGGCGACGCTCACCATGTTGGCTTCCGCGATGCCGACGTTGAAGGCCCGATCGGGGTGGGCCAGAGCGAACACTTCCGTCCGGGTCGAGTTGCCGACGTCGCCGTCGACGGTGACCACGTTGGTGTTCTTCGTGCCGAAATCTTTCAAGGCTTCGCCGAACGCGTCACGCGTGGCGGGACCCAGTTTCAAACCGCTGTATTCACCGAGATACATAAATCCAGTTCCTGATTGATCGAAGTCTGTATAAGAATGACGAAGCGAGAAGAATGTCTGACAGTGCGGATCCGGCGGATCAGCCGAGCAGTGCCAGAGCCTTTTCCGCCAGTTCCTTCGACAGCGGCTTGCCGTGGTAGTTCAGGTCTCCCTCTTTTTCGAGCAGCGGGAGGATGCCGAAGCCCTTCTGGGTCTGTGAGACGATCGCTTTGGGACGGTCGGTCACGGCGGCGGACTTCTTCAGTGCGGCAACCACTTCGTCCATGCTGTTCCCATTGATGGTCTGCACGTGCCATCCGAATGCTTCGAGTTTCGGCTGGAATTCCCGCAGGTTCAGGACGTCTTTCGTGGCCCCGGTCTGCTGGAAACCGTTCTGGTCGATGATCGCCGTCAGGTTGCCGACTTTGTATTTTTCCGCGGCAGCAATCGCTTCCCAGACCTGACCTTCACCCATCTCACCGTCGCCGATCACGACGAACACGTTGTAATCGGATTTGTCGAGCCGGGCATTCAGTGCATGGCCCAGGCCGATCGAGAGTCCCTGTCCGAGCGATCCGGTCGAGGCTTCAATCCCCTTCAGACGGCGGACGTTCGGGTGACCTTCGTATGGGCTGCCGAGTTTCCGCAGCGTCATGGTTTCTTCGATGGGGAAGTATCCGGCGTGTGCCATGGCGGCATACAGGACCGGGCAGGCGTGACCTTTGCTCAGAATGAAACGGTCACGGGCAGGGGCCGACGGATTCTTCGGGTCATATTTCATGAACCCGCCGAAGTAGAGAGCTGTCACCACTTCTGTCGCGGACAGGCTGCTGGTCGGGTGACCGCTGGCGGCCGCGGTTGTCATCCGAATGATATCCTTGCGGATTTCGTGGGCTTTTGCTTTCAACTGGTCGATGCTCAAATCCGGCACGGTCAGTCCCTTTTGCAGAAACTTAAAACTGGAGGAAACGGAAATGGGGGATGTCCGAGATTTCTCTTTGAGAGAGAACTGGGCAATTCACAGATCACTGTTCTCGGATCACGGTTCTCAGATCACTGCCCAGGTCGATGTGATGAATCGAAAAATGAGAGGATGGCGAATTGATCGCATCCTGCATCTTGCCGGGAATGCGACCCACGCCTCCCACTGTTCCAAGACAGCAATCTGTTCCAAGACAGGAATCTGCCCCCTTACTTTTTCTTTGTGCGCCACGGTATGCTACAGAGCGTACGACGCCGTCGCAACTCTTTCCCCCTGAAGTACAATGTTCATGCAGGGGAGATCACCCGGTCCAGAATCGAACGCGTGTCAAAGGGGATATCGGCGGGGGTTGATTCGATGGCGTCGTTCCCCGGGCTGTCCCTGGGGCTGACTGAACCACCTGGCGGGAATCATGTCTGACTTTGCGACGAATCCCGGTGATGATCTCCTGCTCGCCTATCTGGACGAGATGCTCTCCGTCCCGGAGTCGGCACGCATCGAGCAGCGGCTGCGTGAGGAACCGGAGTATCGGGTTCGGCTGGCGGCCCTGCTGCAGCAGCGGGATCAGGGGGGGCATACCGTCGGAGAAATCTGGCGCCGGCACCGGCTCAGTTGTCCGGATCGTCCGGCTCTGGAGAGTTTTCTGCGTGGTGTTGCATCCCCCGCCGGCGCGGACTATATCCAGTTTCACCTCGACGTTGTGGGCTGCCGACTCTGTCAGGCGAACCTGGACGACCTGCAGCGGCGTCTGTCCGATGAAGACACTCAGCGCCAGAGCCGGCAACGACGGTTTTTCGACTCCTCGGCCGGATTTCTGACACCCCGCCCTGACAAATAGATTCCTATGATCTTCGTCCTCGATAACTATGACTCCTTCACGTACAACCTCGTGCAGCGACTGGGGGAGATCGATTCGCGTCTCGATATTCAGGTCCGTCGGAATGATCAGACGACGCTGGACGAAATTGAACAACTGAAGCCGGATCGCATCATCGTGTCACCGGGGCCCTGCAGTCCTGCTGAAGCCGGACTGTCCAGGGCGGTCATCTCCCACTTCGGTCCCCGGCTTCCGTTGCTCGGAGTCTGTCTCGGGCATCAGGCCATCGGGGATGTCTTTGGTGCGAAAGTGGTTCGGGCTCCCCGCATGATGCACGGGAAAACGTCCGAAGTGGAACATGACGGACAGGGGGTCTTCGCGGGACTCCCGAGCCCGATGGTCTGTACCCGGTATCACAGCCTGATGGTTCCCGAAGAAACATTGCCCCCGGAACTGATTCCCTGTGCCTGGGTTCGTGAGCCGGGGCAGCCTGTCGAACTGATGGGACTGCGGCACCGCGATTATCCGATTCACGGAGTTCAGTTCCATCCGGAGAGTTTTCTCTCTCCTTATGGAGTTGAACTGCTCAAGAATTTTCTGTCCCTGTAATGTCTGACGCCTCTCTGATTCCGGAACTGGATGCCCTGCAGTCGGGGCGTGCGCTGATTCGTGTTCCCTCTGAACAGAACGTACCGTTCACAGAACGGGTTCGTGCGCTGGTCGACACGGAGGAGTTTCAGCGGCTGGGGGAAATCAGTCAGCTGGGATTGGTTTCGAAAGTCTACCCGGGGGCTCAGCATACCCGGTTCGAACATGCACTCGGTGTGTATCACAATGCCCTGCGTTATCTGCAGCAACTCGAGCAGGACCCCCGATTCCGGCAGTTGATCGACCGGCATTCCATGGAACTGCTGATCGTGTCGTCACTGCTGCATGATGTCGGGCACTGGCCGTTCTGTCACCCGATTGAAGATCTCGGGCTGAAAGAACTGCCGCCGCATGAGAGTCATGCCGCGCGGTTTCTGGGGAACGGAACCGAACTTGCCGACGTTCTTCGCCGCGACTGGGGAATTGAACCGGCAGAGGTCCTGGAGATTCTCGCCCCGAAAACCCAGTCTCCCCGACTCAAACTGCTCCGGTCGATTCTGAGTGGGCCGATCGACGTCGACAAGATGGATTATCTCGACCGGGACAGTCTGCATTGTGGTGTTCCGTACGGGCGGAATTTTGACCGGCAGCGTCTGGTTCAATCTCTGATTCTCAACGAACAGGGAGACGGACTGGCGATCACCGTCAAAGGGAAGACCGCCGCGGAACTGATGGTCTTTGCCCGGTATGTCATGTTCAGTGAAGTGTACTGGCATCACGCGGTACGCAGTGCGACGAGCATGTTCGCCCGGGGGTTCTACGAGATCCATGACCGGTTTGATCTCCAGCAGCTGTTCGGCTGCACGGATGCCGAAATGATTGCCGTCTTGCGGGAGACTGCCGTGGGAGAACCGTGCAGTCAGTTGCTGGAGGGAGTCTTTGGACGGAAGCGGACTCTCTATAAGCAGGTGATGGAATACAGCCATGATCATTCACGGGAACTGTACCAGCGGATCGCCGGACGCCCGTATGTGGAAGTCGTTGAAATTGCCCGCAACATCGTCGATGCACTCCATCGCCGGCATCGTCTCCAGGTGGACCCGGTTGAGTTGCTGATCGATGCCCCTCCCCCGCACCGTGAAGTGGAGTTTGCCGTCGACGTGTATTTCCCGAAAGAGCAACGGTATCGGCCGCTTCGGGACGTCTCTCCCGTTGTGGAAGCACTGGCCACGACACAGTTCGATGACTGGGTGAAGCGGGTCCGTCTGTTCGTGGCTCCGCGACATTCCGAGTCACTGCGGAATGTTCACTGGGACGAATTGCTGCGTTCCGTCCTGTGAATGCGCCGCACGTCTGATCTCGTTGGCCAACAGGGGGGCCGCAGGCCATAGGGGACAGGGGGACAGGGGGACAGGGGGAGAGTCTCAGTTCTTGCGAAACACGAGTTCATGGCAGCCCAGGCGTCGGGTTTCTTTGCCTCGTTCAAACTGAAAACCACGCTCGCGGTAAAATGAGATCAACTCGTTATAGCCGGCGACTTCGAACGGGAGTCCACCGAGCCAGTCATCCCAGTCATGCGTGATCGACATTCCTCGATGCCGGCGGTACGCTCGAAATTCATTCCGCCGTCGCAGGCAGGAGATCAGAGCCGTCCGCAGTCCAAAGTATGGATAAAACAGAGTACGCACCACGGCCCGCCCGACTGCTCCGGAGCAATACAACTGTTTGACTTTCCGCCAGGCGCGGGATCGCCAGCCCTGATCGTTGTAGATGGCGATGGCCAGTTGACCGCCGGGGGAGACGCAGCGCGTCACCAGGTCGAGTGCCTGCCACATCTCTCCGGTGTGATGCAGGACTCCCCAGGAATAGACGACGTCAAACTCCCCGAGAGAATGTAAAAACGAATCATCCAGCGCTGAGCCGGGTTGAATCGTCCACTGGTCCGGAGCGGAGTCGAACCGGGACCGTAATTGCTCCGCACACGCGACTGACGCGGGGTCGAAGTCGAAGGATGAGACCTGAGCCCCCAGCTTTCGAGCAGCCAGCGAAAACAGTCCGCTGCCACAACCGACATCGAGGAATCGCCGACCGCTGAGGGATTCGGTTCCGAGGAGATCACGCAGCGACTGGACGGCAATCTCGATCCGGTCCTGATCAAGTGTCTGGAGAAACGAAGACCAGTTCTTTCCGAACGAGAATCGCTGTCCCTGTTCAATCTCGTGATTGGCGGTCGACATACGGCTGCAATCAGGCTGACGCGGTCCGCAGACCGTTATTCCTCTTTGCCGGCTTCCAGAACAGACAGGAAGGCCTTTTGTGGAATCTCGACTTCCCCGAACTGTTTCATGCGCTTCTTTCCCTCTTTCTGCTTCTGCAGCAGCTTGCGCTTCCGGCTGATATCACCGCCGTAGCACTTCGCGGTCACGTTTTTGCGGAGGGCAGAAATGGTTTCTCGAGCGATGACCCGGCCTCCGAGGGCGGCCTGAATCGGGACTTCGAACTGATGGCGTGGAATCTCTTCTTTCAGTTTCTTGACGAGTGCCCGGCCGCGCCGTTCGGCTGCAGCACGGTGAACGATCGTCGCCAGGGCTTCGACGGCATTCCCTTTGACGAGGATGTCCATCTTCACGAGGTCGGCGGATTTGAAGCCGATCACTTCGTAATCCATCGTCCCGTAGCCGCGGGTAATCGACTTCAGCTTATCGTGCATGTCATAGATGATTTCCGCCAGCGGCATCTCGTAAACAAGCTGAGCACGATCGCGCCCCAGGAACTCGGTGGCTTTGTATTCTCCCCGACGGTCAGAACAGAGCTGCATGATCGGGCCGATGTTGGTCGTCGGCAGAATGAACGTGACTTTTGCGATGGGCTCACGGAAATCTTCGATCGACCCGGAGTCCGGCACGTCGGCGGGATTGTCGATGGTGACGGTGTCTCCTCCCCGTTTGACCAGCTGGTAGGTCACGTTGGGAGCCGTCTGAATGAGATCAACGTCCGCTTCATCTTCCAGACGCTGCTGGATGATTTCCATGTGCAGCATTCCGAGAAAGCCGCAGCGGAACCCGAATCCGAGTGCATCGCTGGTCTCCGGTGCGAACGTGAAGCTGGCGTCGTTCAGCGCCATTTTATCGAGTTCGAAGCGGAGCTTTTCGAAATCGGTCGCATCAATCGGGTACATCCCGCAGAAGACCATCTGTTTCGGTTGTTTGTAACCGGGGAGAGCTTCCTTGGCCTGAATCGCCTGATGCGTGACGGTATCCCCGACGTGGATGTTTCCGAGAACCTTGACGCCGGTGATCAGATAACCGGCCTGTCCGGGACCCAGTTCGTCGGTTGCTTCCATGAAGGGGCGAAACTGTCCCAGTTCGATCACGTCGTGAACCGTGGCCCCCTTCATGAAGCGGATTTTGTCTCGCTTCCGGATGGTGCCGTCGACGACCCGGATGTAGGTCACCACTCCCCGGTAATCATCATATTTGCTGTCGAAGACCAGCGCCCGCAGCGGAGCATTGGGATCCCCTTTGGGTGAGGGGATGCGCTGGATGATCGCTTCAATGCACTCTTCGATTCCGATTCCGGCCTTGGCACTGACCTTCAGCGCGGTACTGGCATCGAGACCGATGACGTTCTCGATTTCCTCGCAGACTTCTTCCACACGTGTGACGGGAAGATCGATCTTATTGAGGACCGGGATGATCTCGAGATTCGCGTCGATCGCGGCGTAGGCGTTTGCGACGGTCTGCGCCTGCACTCCCTGAAACGCATCGACGACCAGCAGCGCTCCTTCACAGGCGGCCAGGCTGCGGGAGACTTCGTAGTGGAAGTCCACGTGTCCGGGAGTATCGATAAAGTTCAGCTGGTACGTTTTTCCCTGATAGACATAGTCGATCGCCACGGCCCGGGCTTTGACCGTGATTCCCCGTTCCCGTTCAACATCCAGATCGTCGAGCAGCTGGGCCTGGAAATTCCGTTCGTCGATGGCACCGCTTTTCAGCAGCAATTGATCGGCCAGCGTGCTTTTGCCGTGGTCGATATGGGCGATGATCGAAAAATTGCGGATCTGTTCCGGCTTCATAAAACACAGCGGTCACGTAGACAACGGGGGCACTCAGAAACGGAGCACGTCGAAAGGTCTGCGATTCACCTGTCGCGGGGCGAACCCACGGCGGAAACCGGAAGGCGCTCAGCACGGATGCGGCGCGCCTCGTCAGACGGGAGACGGACAGATGAGTATGACAGATTCTCTCGACGGCCGCGAATCAGTGGGATTCGCATTCTTTCTGGTACTCGGAGTAGGACATCAACTCGTCGGCGTCGTCCGGGTTTGACATTTCGATTTTCAGAATCCAGCCGGCTCCAAACGGGTCATCGGACAGCGGCGCGAGATCCGTCTGCAGGGCGGAATTCACTTCGACGATTTTGCCGCTGACGGGAGCATAGATGTCTGAGACCGCTTTCACGCTTTCGATTTCTCCGACTTCGTTTCCGACGGAAATCGTCTTTCCGACCGAAGGGAGTTCCAGGTGAACAACGTCTGTCAGTTCTTTCACCGCGAAATCACTGATGCCGACCACGGCCAGGGATCCCTGAACAGAGACCCATTCGTGTGTTTTCGCAAATTTCAATTCACTCGGATTCATGCTGGAATCTTGTTGTTGTGACTTCGGGAAATGGGGGCCATCTCAATGAGAGAAGCCGATCGACACCCAGTTGCCTGCTGGAGTGTGCCGGTCTGTGGATGGGAGTTCAAGTGGTTCGGCCTGCCTGAGGCATCGGCAGGGCTCCATTGCAGCAGCTGTTTCCATTCTGGCTGGACTGCGGAATTTCGTGCGATTCTTCGTACTGGTGAATCTTTTCGAGACGTCGCTGGTGCCGTCCCCCCTCGAATTCTGTTCGCAGCCAGATCTCCACGATTCGCCCGAGCAGCTTGTCTCCCAGCATATCGGCGGACAGGCACATGACGTTGGCGTTATTGTGGCGACGACTGTACTCGGCGGTGACGTCGTCATGGCAGGTGACTGCCCGGACGTTCGCGATTTTGTTCGCGGCGATACACATGCCCATACCGGTGCCGCAGATCAGGATGCCGCGATCAACGTCTCCACGTGCGACGGCTTCCGAGACCTGAAACGCATAATCGGGATAGTCAACGCTTTTGTTTTCTTCCGGGCCGAAGTCGATCCCGTCGTGGCCCAGCTCTTTCGCCTGGGCCAGGATCTGGCTTTTGACTCGTACTCCTCTGTGGTCACTTGCGATGGCCACTTTCATGCCGTGAACTCCTGCTGCCGCAACATAAGGATCATTCTTCCGGGAAGCGGGGCTGCGTGTCGGATCTTCCCGTTTCGCCCGCTCTCGGAAGTTCAGTTTTTCGGGGAAGTTTGATCACTCGATCTCACTGCACCCTGAAATTTCGTCGATTTATCTCTTTTCAGGACGGACAACCCTCTCCAGGAGATGCTGGAGGTGGCGGGTAATCGTGTCCTTGCATCGAATGTATTCATCCATCCCGGCTCCGATCGGATCCGGAACGTCTTTGTTTTCCGGGGAAAGAAGTCGAACTTTGTCCCCCAGTTCCGGGTAAGCGGACAGGACGGCGTCGCGGTGACCGCGGGTCATCGTCAGGATTCGGTCGCTTCGGAACAGCAGTTCTTCGGAAGCGGGCTGGCTGTTGTGTTCACTCAGGTCGACTCCCTCTTTCCGAAGCAGTTTGACCGCCTCCGGGCTGGCGGGAGCGCCTTTGATTGCCGAGAGTCCGGCTGACAGAACGATATATCCCCGATCGATCAGTTCGTCTTCGTGGCAGTCGATTCGCTCTGCCAGTAAATGACGGAAGATCGCTTCCGCCATAGGGCTGCGACACGTGTTGCCGGTACAGATGAACAGAAAGACGTCTCCGGCAAGCCGGCTGAGCAACAGGTCGCTGACGGCTCCGGGAGACTCCACTTCGACCATCTCTCCCTGGGCGGAGACAACTGTGGGGAGATCTGAAAATCGAGTTCGCGATGAACGGAAAATCAGTTCCAGATGTGGAGCATCGAACCGCGCGGGATCGGGGGCCCCTTGCCCGACGACTCCCAGTGCGGGGGAGGAAACGGCGCTGAGAACCTGTTTGGTAAAGGCGTCCGACGGGCAGTAAAACGCTTTGCCGGCAGGCGTTTGCGCCCATTCCTGGGACGCCGTGGGCCACTGCCGGGCGAGTCCCTCGGATTGACCGGCGCCGCCGCGGAGAATCACCGGTCCGGGCCAGCAGCGGCTCGCCAGTTTGGAAAACAGTCGCGAGGTGTCTGTCACGTAATCGTTCACCACTGCCGGGTGGGGGACGATCACGGCGGATGTACTGGGGCTTCCGTGTGACAACTGGGCAAGACGGAGACTGGTCTGCTCCTGAATGGCCAGACCGACGACCATCCAGCCAGACTCGTCGGGCAGGCACACCGTTTCCCCGGCTTCCAGGCGTTCGACCGCCATCTGGACCGCTTCCCAGGTATCAGTCAACTGATCGAGGAAGATTTCACGGGGCATGAGCAACTGCTCAGGAAATGGCATGGGAAATGAATGGTGGAGGGCGTTTCTGTGAATCGCCAACCACTGGGAGTGACAGTGGATATGGTATCCCGTTGATAGGACACCAGCAACCACTCGCGAGATCTCAACTTGGGAAACTCGCCAAAAACCGGAACGAACCTGTTCTCTCGCCACATGGGAGGGAGCGGCGGAATCTCCGGTGGCCGGGGGGATCGGTTGAAGCAGGAGCTCTGGGTGACGATTCGGTTTCTTTTTGCGTTAAGTTGTTTTTGTGTAATGCTTTGCGTTGAATGTTCTGTTGCGCTCCGTTTTGGGGAATTCATCAGTTCGCAATTGACATTCTGATGGGAATCGTTTTAAATTTCCGATGAAATTGGAATCCCATGAAAGTCAGGCTTTGTGGGATTCAACGGATGACACCGGATTCTCAAGGGGTTGAGAGGACGGAGTCCGCCGCTGTTCAGGCTCGTGTTTTTGACGGAGTTCGCTGTCAGAGCAGGATCCCGATTCCTCTTGAAAGAAGAGAAGTTGGGTTGGCTCGAGACCGTTCCCGGTGCGGAAATTTAGACAATCTGCCATTGTATCATCGTTTGCGGCAGGTCGAATCTCCGATATCAGGTGAAAGGTGTTGTGACAGATGTTCCGTGCCAGTTCGACCTCTTCTCTCAGGGATGCGAGACGACTGAGGAGGTTCGAGTTGCGTACCGGGTGCTCCGCAACTTGAAAGTCTAGCAATGGTTGCTGGAAGTGAACGTCCCCGGGTGGTGATCACCGGTATCGGTGTCGTCTCCCCCGTCGGGATCGGCCAGAAAGACTTCTGGTCCAACATGTCGGCTGGTCGTTCCGGGATTGCTCCGCTGAGCAAGTACCCGAGTCAAAACCTGCCCTGTAAACTCGCCGCCGAAATCCGTGATTTCGACCCGCTGAAATACATTTACGAGCGGAAATTTCTCAAAGTCATGTCCCGGGACATCCAGCTGGGAGTTTCTGCTGCCACATTGGCGATGCAGGATGCCGGTCTGGCTCCGGGTGATGTCGACCCGGATCGCCTGGGCGTGGAATTCGGCGCCGGACACATTTCCTTTACTCCCGATGAACTGGCAGACGCCGCCCGGGATTATGCAGGCTGCACTGAAGCCGAAATCGCCCGGCAGTGGGGAACGAAGTCCATCGGCAAGATCGCTCCGCTCTGGCTGCTCCGCCAGTGCCCGAACATGCCGGCCTGTCATGTCGCCATCGAACATGGGGCCTGCGGTCCGAATAACACGATCACCAGTTCCGACGCGTCTGCCCTGCTCGCCCTGCAGGAAGCGATTCGGTGCATCAATCGAGGAATTGCCGACGCCATGATCGTCGGGGCCGCCAGTTCCAGCATCAATCCGGTCGACATCGCCCGGATCAGCCTGTTCGATACGCTCTCCCCACAGAACGATCCGGAACGGGCCTGCCGTCCTTTCGATCGTGATCGTGACGGAACGATTGTCGGAGAAGGCTCCGCCGTCTTCATCGTCGAACGGTACAGTCACGCTGTCGCCCGCGGTGCCGAGATCTATTGCGAAGTGCTGGGAGTCGGTGCCGGATGTGACGGACGTGGAGACGAAAACGTCTCTGGCGGCCGCGGACTGTCGAGTGCCATGAATTCGGCCATTCGGCAAGCCGGGATTTCTCCCCGGGAACTGGGGCATATCAATGCTCACGGGAAGAGCACCCGGAATGATGACCTGGTCGAATCCCGGGCGTATCACCATTCCTTTGGTGATGACATTTCGCGGATTCCGGTCGTGGCTCTCAAGAGTTACTTCGGGAACTTCGAAGCAGGATCCGGTGCGGTGGAACTGGCCGGCAGCATCCTGTCATTGAAGAATGGCGAACTGCCGGCGACTCTGAACTACAAACACCCGGATCCACTCTGCCGGTTGAACGTCTCGCGCGAGCCGCAGCGTCTGCGATCGAAAGTGGCGATGACCGTGAATCGAACGGCACTGGGACAAAGTGCCGCGGCGATTCTCCGGGCCATCTGAACGGACTGCTGTCTGGATGGATCCATTCTGTCCGTGAGATTCGACCGCTTTCCAGAGTTGAAATCAGATGGACAGCGAGCCGCAGCGACCAAAGAATTGGGGCGTCCTCCTGCTTCAGGGAGGACTCGCCCTGCTGTTGTGTCTTGTCCTGTCACTCCAATTGTTGATCTGGGCGTCGGTGCTTCTGGGAACACCCCAGGACCGAATCAATCTGATGGGGGTTGCCGTTCTGGTTGCCCCGACGCTGCTGTTGAGCGGGCTCCTTCTGGCGTCCCTGCTCTGCTCTCCTCAACGTGGCGTGAGTCAATCGGGACGACGGTCTCTGACCTGGCTCGCCGCAACGACGATGCTGACGCAGGCGGTCATGGTTTTCTTTCTTGGCTGAGGAGAGACAGACCGCGTCCCGCTGCGAATCGAACTGCAATGATCGTGCTGCAATCCCTGTTCGCTTAACTCTGTCCGCTTAACCCTGTCGAACGGGCGAAGCGGGGGGATCCTCGTCCAGTCGTTCCGTGCCTGGACGTTCCGCATTCGGCGCAGGGAGTGGATTCTGAACAGCGCTGTCAGGCTCAGGCGTCTCTGGAGCCGGGAGGACAATTTCTTCCAGAATCGCTTTTCGGCGCTGGGCCACTTCGTGATCGAACTGTGACAGGATGTCGACCGCTTTGTCGCGGGATGTGACCAGTCCGATGATCAGATACTGTGTGATCGCCAGACTGAAAAAGACCCAGCCGGTGGTCCCGGAGAACAGCACCGACAGGATGGCGAAGACGGGAGACGACCGATTCAGATGCAGGCAGATGAGTCCTTTGAGAAAAGGGCCGGCCTGTTTGCGGATGTTCCCGACGGTCCCGATCCCCCGCATCCAGCGGAGCTTGGGTGGACCGGGGTGAATGATCGAAAACAACTGCTGATCCGGCATGGATTCGATCACGCCGATGGCCAACAGCAGACGCCCGGCGGCGAACCACCAGTTGTCTTCCAGGGACACTTCCGGCCGCTTCTCCATGATCCACGAGGTGATCGCGGATTCCACATTCTTCGTCGCCAGCATCAGCACGAGTGACGCCCTGACCCATTGTTCGAGATCTTTCTCGAATTCCTCATCCCACTGTTTGTCCGGCTGGAACTTTTTCCTCGCGGCCCGCAGCAGCGGAATCGCAATCAGTCCCACGACAAAACGGGCGGTCGGCCGGATGACCGGGGCGAGTAGTTCACTGAGCCAGTTGCCGGGAACCGCCACCGATGACCTTTCTTTGAAGTGGAACAGGCGGATCGTTCGAAAGACGAATCCACAGGCATCACAAACTCCCCTCCCCTGTACCCGGGCAGCGTGAGGACGTCCTGGGGGAAGTCTGGAACGATCTTAAGACAGAGGGCTCAGGGGCGTCCACCACATCCGGCATTCCGGTCGGGCCGGGATTCAATTTCCGTCAGACGGGATGAAGGTATATGTTCCGCCGTTCTGGCGTGCGATTTCCTGCAGCAACGGTTCGCCGATGTTATCCCCGAAGCCGATCGTGTGGATCGGGAGCTGTTTGGAATTTGCTTTCGTGACGCGCGGAACGACCTGTGGGCTGAAGTTCCCGTCCGTCAGAAAGTAGATCGCTTCCGGTTCCAGCTTGAGTGCCAGCAGAAGCGCTTCCTGCGGCCAGGTCTGGTTGCTGCGTGCTTCAACCTGAGCCATCCAGGACAGATAGAACTGCTTCGACGCGTCATCGGCAGTTGCCAGAGTGCGCGCCGGCATCGGGGTCGCGTTGTCACCGAAGAAGATGATGAAGAAACGGTCTTCAGCGGTCATTGCGGAGATCGTTTTCTGCAATTCGAATTTCACACGATTGAACCGGGTCAGTGCTGGTCCGGGATACGGGCGGTTCATGCTGCCCGAGGCGTCGACCACAAAGACCAGGCTTTTGTATTTCTGCCCGATGCCGAAAAACCGTGCGGAGCCCGTTCCGGTTCCGGTGCCGGTCCCCGAACTGGTTCCCGTCCCGGAGCCTGTCCCGGTGCCCCGCCCATTTGCGGCTCCCCTGGCAGATCCGATCTTTGCGGAGCCGACGTTTTCGCCGAGAGTCCCGGGGGGAAATTCCGACGGCATTTGTGAAAACGCAGCACTTCCGTCCGTCTTCAGAACGGCGAGGTGTTCGGCCGGCAGGTGACTCAGGAACTGCGGTTCTGTCGCACCGGCGGATTCTGTCGCGGCGGCTTCCTGACCAAGAGGAGCAAAACCTCCGGCAAGTTCGAGGGAATCACCCAGGCCGTCACTCAGACGTGTGTCGACTGCCCCGGTGACGGAGATCGAGTGTTCCGGTTCCGAAGCGGTTCTCTGTCCCGGCAGGACCAGCAGCGCCAGCAGACCGAAGAGGGTGGAGTGCAGCAGGCAGGACCCCAAATACGACGACGGAAGAGCCCAGCGTGTCCCCAGCGATTCCAGTGGAGTCAGACCTGATCGAATTGTCTCGCTGGAAACATCCGGCATGATCCCCTCTTGATACGAAGGCACTCAGTCGGGCGACATCTCTGAACGTGTTCAGGTCGCAGTGGCGAAGATCTCCCGAATCCGATGGCTCGATCCCGTGCCTGCATCGCATCTGTTCCATGCCATGAAACACTGCAGGAGAGGTTCGATCACTCGTCAAATTGGAGGATCACACCACGTGAGAGACGCTGAAATCTGTGGATCGGATCAATTTGTCGCCCGACGTGATGTTCCCTGAGAGTATCCGAAAAGAATGTCCCGGGAAAACAGATTTCGTCAGGAATCGGGGGATTGGAGCAGTTTGAGTCCCGCCGGATGACCACTCGCAGGGAACCCCGACCTCTTTCGCATGGCGCCCTGAGGGGCCGAACCTGTTGTGAATTCACGCGGGAGAACCGGGTTGGGGCGCCGCTTGTCCCTGATTCTGGGACGTCGTAAAATTCTGGTATTGGCATCAGGGAGCGCAGACATGGTTGAGTCAGACAGCGAATCCGTATCGCAGCCCACGATCGTCTATTTTGACGGGTTCTGCGGATTCTGTAACGGGACCGTCAATTTTCTGCTCGATCGGGATCGACGGAAATCCCTGCGGTTCGCTCCATTGCAGGGAGAAACGGCTCAGCAGAGGTTGCGGCCGGAAGAAATCGGCGATCTCAGCAGTATTGTTGTCAGTGCGGACGGGAAGAATTACCGAAAATCATCCGCCTCCGTCCGGATTCTCTGGAAGATGGGGGGGCTGTGGAGTGTGCTGGGAACATTGCTCTGGGTGATTCCCCGGCCGATTCGTGATCTCGGATATGGCGTCGTCAGTCGCTATCGGTATGCCATCGGCGGTCGCACAGAGGCCTGCCGGATGCCCCGGGACGGAGAGCAGGAACGGTTTCTCCCGTAGTGGTGTGACCACTCTGTCCTGACAGGTTCCCGAGCATTTCCCGAATATGGCCCGCAGGCTCGTTGGCCTGCTCAAACCGTGTTCTGTCACCTGTCATGTCAGGTTTGAAGCTCCCCAGATTTGAAGCTCCCGTCGTCTCCTGCCAAGGGTGATCTGGCTGGGCCAATCAAGAAAAAATGCCGGTGTGCTGTCCGCAGGATGGACGGCACACCGGCCTGATTCATTGACGGAAGGATTTATTTTCCGCGTCCGCCGCCTGGTTTCTTGGTCGGCACTTTCTTTGTCACTTTGCGATTGGCTGCAGCAGTGGGCTTCTTCGCGGCCACACGGGCGTTGGAACTCCCCTTCTCCGGCTTCTTATGACTGACGGCCTTCGGGGCAGGAGCGGGAGCGTTTTTCGCTGCCGGTTTCGACGTGGATTTCGCTGCCGGGGCCGGTTTGGCCGGAGCAGCCGGCTTCGCTGCCGGTTTCCGCTTCTTCTTCGGGTTCTTGAACAGCTCGGCGAGACGCTGCGCCGATGTAAACGGATCGGAATCCTCTTCCGCCGGACCGTCGGCAAAGTGTTCGACCAGTTCCCGATCGGTCGCGGTCGCCTTGAGCAGGTGACACAGCAACGGGGCATCTGTCTTCTTGACGGCCGATTTCAGATCATCCCCTGCGGCGTCATGGTCTGAATCCGCCTCGGTCAGCCCCAGCCAGACCAGCAGGAGGCGAATGGTGTTGTCGACCGGAATGACGTGGGCGCCGAGTGCATGCTGAATCACATATCCCCGGATAAACGACGTCTGGTGCGGGAACTGAATCAGTTCTTTCTGAGCCTGCTCCTGGGTTTTCCGTTTCAGTGGTTCCAGGTCGAACGCGTAGTGCTTCTCGAAGATGAACTGCAGGGCCTCACGGATGCGCATCGCCTTCCAGGCCGACTGTTCGACCTCCCCGAGAATCTGTTCAATTTCGCTGACGGAACTGACCCGGATTTCGTTCAGGTCAAAGAAACCATCCAGCAGCCGCCCGTAGGCCTCTTCCGCCGATTTCTGGTTACTGTCTTCGAGACAGATTGCAAATAACAGGGTTTCGAACGTGGATCGATTCTGCTTGGGAATCGAGCCGCCGTAACGCTTTTTCATTTCAGAGACGAGCTTTTTCAAGATCGTCTGCTTGTCAGCTGCCTTGAGAGATTTGGCAGGCATCAATGCCTCCCGAATAGGGTTGTCCGGCGAAAACGCGGAGGAATTTTTGTAGGTGTCCGTTTGCAGAAAAGGTGACCTGCGAGGGTTACTCTTCTTCCCCGTCGGGGGATTCATCATCGTCATCGAGTTCTTCAACATCATCCGTTACGGCGGTCTCTTCCCCGGAGTCTGCCATGGGAGTGATCTCCCGCAGCAGTTTAGAGACCTCAATGCTCTTCTTCACGCCAGGATCGATGACGAACGACAGGACCGGCGTGAGCCGCAGGTCCAGTTCGTCCACGATTCGGGACTGGATCCAGCCGCGTGCCGCTTCCAGTCCTTTCAGCGACAGTTTGGCGGCCTTCTCGTCTCCGAGGATGCTGACGTAGACTTTGGCCGTTCTCAGATCCGCGGCCACTTCCACATTGAGCACGGTGACACCGGTCACCCGGGGATCGCGCAGCTCGAACAGAATGGCCTTGCTGACAACCTGTCGTACCGCAGAGGCCACTTTGGCCATCCGTCTTGAACTCATCCCTGCACTTTCTGACTAGAAGATCGTTGTCTGCTTGAACTGGTAAAGGCTGCCGCATTCGGTGATGTGAACCGGAACACGAGACTTTCTGAAACATGCTCCGATGCACGACACCTGTCGGCGACTCCGTCACTCATCCAGCGAGCGTTTTCGTTCCTCGATCTTGTAGGCTTCGAGCAGGTCCCCTTCCTTGATGTCGTTGAATCCGTCCAGGCGAATTCCGCACTCGTATCCTTCCCGGACTTCGCGGGCATCGTCCTTTTCCCGCTTCAGCGATGCGATGCCGTAGTTGTTGAGGATCGTCTGATCCCGAATGACATGCACCCGGCTGGTCCGGTCGATTGTTCCGTTGAGAACACGGCATCCTGCAACCGTTCCCACCTTGCTGATGCTGAAGGTCCGCAGCACCAGTGCCCGACCGGTGGTGACTTCCACCTTTTCCGGTTCCAGCAGTCCTTCCAGTGCCTGGCGAATGTCGGACGTGACGTTGTAAATGATTTTGTAACGTCGGATCTCGACCCCTTCCTGGCCGGCGAGATGCTCGGCCCGGTCTTCGGCGATCACGTGGAACGCGATCACAATCGCACCGGATGAGGAGGCCAGATAGACGTCACTTTCATTCACACCCCCGACACCCTGGTGCAGCACCTTGATGCGGACTTCCGGATGCTCGAATTTGTCGAGTTCGCCACGAATGGCTTCCAGCGATCCCGGGGTATCGGCCTTGATAATGAGCGGCAGGTCTTTGATGGCTCCATCGCGGGATGCGAAGAAGTCTTCGAGCGACTTGGGACCGCCACGACCGGTGAGAGCCGCGGCCCGTCCCCGGACGCGACGCTGTTCGGCAATCTGTCGGGCTTCTTCGATGTCGTCCATGACGAACAGGTGGTCCCCTGCTCCGGGAACGGCATCGAGTCCGGCGATTTTGATCGGAGTACTGGGGCCCGCTTCCTGGACTTCCTGATCCCGGTCATTGTACATGGCACGGACACGACCGTAGGCCGGACCGCACAGAACCAGGTCTCCCACTTTCAGCGTTCCCTGGCGGACGATTCCCCAGGCAATCGGCCCGCGTCCTTCATCACGGAAGGCTTCCAGGCAGACCCCGTCGGCAGCGGCGTTGACCGGTGATTTCAGGTCCGAAAGTTCCGCCGTCAGCAGCAGGGTTTCCAGCAGGTTGTCAACACCCAGGCCGGTCAGACCGGACACCCGGACCACTTCCACGTCTCCACCCCATTCCTGAGGAAGGATGCCGTGCTGTGAGAGTTCGGTCAGCACTCTCTGCTCGTTGGCGGACGGCAGGTCCATCTTGTTCATGGCGACCACGATCGGAACGCCTGCCGCTTTTGCGTGACTGATACATTCAACCGTCTGTGGCATGACCCCGTCATTCGCGGCCACAACCAGAACGATGATGTCGGTGACGTTGGCTCCGCGAGCCCGCATTTCTCCGAAGGCCGCGTGACCCGGCGTATCGACGAACGTCAGTTTCTGGCCGTTGTGTTCGACCTGATACGCGGCGATGTGCTGGGTGATGCCACCCGCTTCGCCGGCGACCACGTTCGTCGATCGAATCCGGTCGACCAGCGTGGTTTTTCCGTGATCGACGTGACCCAGAATCGTGATGATCGGAGGTCGAACGACAGTTTCCACATCAGTGCCTGTCTCGTCAGAACTGAGACGCTCGGCCAGCACGTCTTCGATATCTGCTTCCTGCTCAATCTTGATCTCGATGCCCAGTTCCATCGCGATCTCAAGCACGGTTTCCTCGTCGAGCTGATCATTGATCGTGATCATCTGGCCTTGAGCAAACAGAATCGTCAGCAGGTCACGTGCAGGGCGTCCGAGGGCCTCGGAAAGACTGCGAACCGTAATGGGAGTCGTCACCGTCGCCGCTGACTTGCGGTCCATCTGCGGGGCGGCACGTCGCTGACGTTTGACCGTTTTCACGATGACGTTGTCGTCATCGTCCGAGCCTTTGGTTTTCTGCCGGCGCCGGCGTCGGGCTTCCCGGGCTTCTTCCAGTCCGAGAGTCCGTCCCGATTTGCCTTTTGACGGAGTGGCTTCCTCGTCTTCGACGGTCGGGCGGCGAGACGCATCGTCCCGGTTCTTTTTCAGAATGTCCGCGAGCTTGTTCTTTTTCAGAACGTCGCCGGTCAGGGCGAGATCCGGTTTATGAATCGGCTCGTCGACCTTCTTGATGACCGGGGGTTTGAAGTTGGGCGTTGCGAGTGCCGGCAGAACCGGTCCTCGCTTTTTGTCTCGCCGCTGGAGCGGAGCGCGCTCTTCCGCGGCAGGACGTCCCGGTGCTGCGGCTGCTGCGGCCGGTCGCGTCGGTGGTGGCGATCGGTCATCCGACGGCCGGACAGAACCGTGCGGCCGCATTTCACGAATGACAGCACTGCCGCCGGTCGGGTTGATGTAATCGGATCGACTCAAGGGAGCCGGACGGGCAACTGGGGCCATAGAAGGGCGGCTCACAGGAGCCGGTGAGGGTGGTGCCGGAGTGGCCGGCGGAACAGGCGTCGGCGCGACGGTTTGTACGGCAGGGGGAGTCGGGAGTGGTGGCGAGACGGGTTCCGGTGTGGTCGGGGCAGGAGCCGTGGATTCCTGGGCAACGACGGGAGCCGGTTCCGGTTCGGGTGTCGCTTCCGGGACATCAACCGACTGGCTGGAATCCGCTTCCGGAACCGTGTCATTGAACTGCTCTGCGTGAGCAGGTTCAGCTTCGGGTTCCGGAGCCAGTGTGGACTCCTCGACGTCAGGGGAATGCGCGGTTTCTTTTCGAGGGGCCCGACGAGTTCGCAATTGCGACAGCGGTCCCAAGTCGCGCATTTCACGTGACGGAGCTTCTCGCCGCAATTCTTCCTTGATCTGGGGCGCAGCTTCCGCCACGACCGAGACACTGGGAGCGGATGTTCCATGTTTCCGGAGATAGTCCATCAACACATCCCGCTCGGACGGCGTAATGCTGGCCAGCGGTGAGCTCTTCACATCCAGACCAGCCAGATTGCACTGGTGGATGAGATCTTTGCTGTCGACACCTAATTCCTTCGCCAAAGCGAAGATGCGGATCTTCAATCGTCACCCCTTATGAATTCCCTCTCCCGTCGGCCGCGATTCCGCCAGGAGAATTCTCTTGTGAGCAGGGACAAAGTCCCTGCCCGCCGGAAAGTCTCTTTCCGGCATTGATGGTGTGGTGGACGAGAGCGTCATCAACGGAATCACGTGGCGACATACGGCGACACGCTTCCGTCAGTCCATGGGAATCATGGGGTCAGCTCTCATTGTCTGCATCACCGCCCGCTGCGTTCTGATCTGAACCCTCCTCCGTGAGCACCTCGGCGGATTCGGATTCCTGTGCTTCCTCTGCATCACTGGCGACAGCCGTCTCGGTCACCGCACTCGGACTGTTCGGGTCCAGTGTGTTTCCGGTCATGGCATCCAGTTCGGCGGCTTCCTTTTCCACCCGTTTTGCTTCCCGCTCGATCGCTTTGCGTCGATCCGTTTCCAGTTCTTCCCGTTCGGCTTCCCGTTCGGCGAACTCGACGACCGCTTCGATGTCTTCGTCCCCCAGGCCACTCAGTTGCTTCAGGTGATCCGGCTCGATGACGGACAGGTCTTCAAAGCTGAAGAATCCCTGAGAAACAAGTGCTTCTGCCAGGTCGTCGGTGATCTGCGGGATCTGACCGAAGGCTGCAACAGAGCGTTCGAGCTGTTCATCCAGCTCGTCCTGTGTCATGACTTCGATGTCCCAGCCCACGAGTTTTGACGCGAGGCGGACGTTCTGCCCCTTCTTGCCGATGGCCAGTGACAGCTGATCATCCCGAACCAGGACGATCACCCGCCCGAGCATTGGACAGAGAATGACATCTTCCACTTCCGCCGGCTGCATGGCATTCGGAATGAGCACCTGCAGTGAATCGTTCCAGCGGACGATGTCGATTCGCTCGCCGTCCAGTTCATCAACGATGGTTTTGATGCGGGATCCGCGAACGCCGACGCAGGCTCCGACGCAGTCGATGTTGTTGTCGTAGCAGGAGACCGCGACTTTGGATCGGTAACCGGCTTCCCGGGCCAGGGATCGAACTTCGATCACCCGCTCCGCGACCTCGGGGATTTCCACTTCGAAGAGTCGTCGGACCAGCTCCGGATGAGTCCGTGACAGCACGACTTTAATCCGGCTGCCCGCTTTGCGGACTTCCAGGACAACGGCTCGGACACGGTCACCGACGCGGTGAGATTCTCCGGGAATCTGTTCACTCTTGGGCAGAATCGCTTCGACTTTCCCCAGGTTGATCGAGGCGACTCCATGGTCAACCCGAACCACGACGCCGTTGACAAGATGCGTTCTCAGCTCACTGAATTCGTCGAAGAGAGCATCCCGCTCCGCTTCCCGAATCTTCTGAATCATGACCTGCTTGGCGGTCTGGGCGGCGATGCGTCCGAGGAGGTCTCCCAGTTCATCGGGGGGGAGCGCGCGGGCATCCAGGGATGCACTGACATCGCCGGATTTCCGATCAATCAGAATGACAATTTCTCTGTCTTCGCCGTAGTGTTTGCGCGCGGCGGAAAGAATCGCAGCTTCAATTCCACTGAAGACGATTTCCTTATCGATGCTCTTATCGCGATGGATGGCGTCGACGATGCGTAAGACCTCTGTGCCATTCATGATCGTGGGGCCACCGGTGGTAAAACAAATAGGTGAAAAAAAAGAGCGGGCGCTAAAGTCCCACTCGTCGGTCCAAACATCACTTTGAGATGAGTGGCCACTCCCACCCCGCAGAAGTCCTGATGCAAATTGCACCTGACCTCTGCGGATGCAGAGCACCGGCCGCTGTCAAAACGCCAATGCTTACATGAGCTGCCTCTTCTCAATTCCGGTCGAGACCGGAGGGGTTAGTCTGGTGGGGAAATTTCTGCCCGAAAGAAACGACCTGAATTCTGGCATGGAAATGCCGAATATCACAGATTTTCGTGTTCTCCACGGGTGGAGATTTCCCCAATACCGACGCCAGCTCCCGCTGGAGCGCTTCCTAAACAATATGGGTCGTGAACAGTTGTGTCAAGAAACGGGGGTTTCCTCTCCCCGGGTTTCCGGAAATAGTCCCGTTTCTTAACTCGATTTTCGCCAGCCATGCGAGTTTGCGCGATGCGTCTCGCCGGAAAAACCGACAGCCTTGCGGGTGAGCCGCAAGGCTGTCCAGTTTCATGATTCAGACCGGAGTCTGAGCCGGATTCGGTCAGTGAATTCCCAGTGCTCCCTGGAATTCCCGAGCCAGATCACGGCGGATTCCCCCCTGGGCATCGTATCTGGCCACCCAGTAGTTGAGTTCTTCCACTGTGGGAGCCCGGCCAATCAGCAGTTCGTGCATCCGCGTGACATAAACCCTTTTGTCGGATTCACATCGATTGAAAAACTGCTCGTTGGCCAGCAGTGCCAGCTGGACCTGTGCCAGGGGCTGTCCCTGAGCGACAGTCTGCATCCAGTTGACCAGTTCCCGGTCCGAAGGATTCCGGCCGAGATAGTCGTTGTACCAGCGGACAATCTGGGCGACCTGGGCGTTGTCCTGAGTGTAACCCAGGTTATAGCCCGGATACGTGGTTCCAGGATACGTTCCCGGATTGTTCCCCGGATTGGTGATGGCGATCTGATCGAGCTGCAGGGCAACCGGTCGGACCTGTCCGTTGGAGTTCAGCACCTGAGCCAGATTCTGTGTCCGGTGTGTTTCCCGGCCGTTCACGGTGGCGTTGGCATAGACCACGTAACGACGGCCAGAGTTCAGCTGCTGCGGGTCGAAGTCGATGGTGAACGGAATCGGGTACTTGTTGTAGTTGTCGATCCGTTTGCTGATCAGGGTGACGCCTGATGGAGCGTTGTTCAGCACTTCTCGCAGTTCGACGTTGACCACGGCATTCGACGGAAGGGAATTCGGGGCGGACAGTGCGATCGAACCGTTCAAGGTCGACAGCAGGGATTCCAGCTGGACCGGGACGTTGATCAGTTTCATGTCCCGGTTGTTCTGGACGAGGATATTCACCCAGCCGTTGGCATCCGCCAGACGGTCGAACTCGGTTCCGCAGTCGAACAGCTGGCCGTTGACGTATCCGACCTGATATCCGTTGACCGAAATAATCTGGTCGTTGGCTTCCAGGCCGGCGCGGTGTGCGGCTCCACCCTGGACGACATTATGGATCCGGACGCCGGTATCCATGTCTTTGGAGTAGACTCCCAGTCGCCATTTGCGGAGCTGGGTCGAATTCTGTTGCCCGGGGGCAACATAGTTCGGTGTGAAACCGGAGTTCAGACGATCCCGATCCTGAGTGGTGGGATAAGTGCTGGGAGTCGGAACGGTGCGGTTCAGCGGATCATTCAGTGACGGGTAGCCCGGCACCGTGTAGAAGTTGGTGTTCAGCAGCGGGTCGAGCCCGTTGTTGGTGTTGTAGTTGTAATATCCCTGACCTGGGATCAGGTTGGTGCCGTAAGGATTCGTTCCGTTTCCTGTCCCGAGCTGGTTTTGATTCGGAAAAGGAGAGTTCTGGTTCGTCGGGTTCACCGCCCGGGCGGATGACGGCAGTTGTGCTGCAAGACAGCCTGCCACCATGGTGGCCGCCAATGAAATCCGTTTCATGACATGACTCCTCGCTCACAGAATTGTGAGATGATGTGTGGAATAAAGAAATCGGCCTGCGGGAGACAATCTCTGCAGGGGAGGATTCCGCGGGGAGCCTGATTTCGGCGCCGCCGCGGAATCAAATGGCCTTGCAGTGATCAGTTGAGTGTATGCAGGCCAACCGCTTCCAGAGCGATCTGGGCCGCTTTTGAGGTAATCGGAACCAGGCCGCCGATCAGAACGTCCTGCTGTCCGCGCTGAGAAAACACAAATTTGTAGAACTCACCTTCCGGTCCGGACAGTTCTTTTCCGGGAGCGTGATTGATCACAATCTGCAGTGGGCGGACCAGCGGATAGCCGGGATCCTGCAGGCTGAGTGCCGGATGCCCTTCCTGGAGAGCGATGGGAACTGCCCGCAGGTCAGGGTTCGCCTGAGCGGCTCCACCGAAGCCGATCGCGGCAGGATTGGTGGTGATCGCCTTGATGGCTTCGGCGCTGGTCTGGTGGTCGACCAGGTCATCGCGGAATTCTCCGCCGAGCAGCAGGACCGCTTGCAGGTACACCTGCAGGCCGGTGGCATCCATGCGTCCCTGTGGAGTGAGCGGTTGCGAGGCGAGAGGGCCTTCAACTCCCAGTTCTCCCCAGGTGGCGATGGTTTTTGTCGCCCCGCGTTTCAGGGATTTCGAAAAGATCGCATCGATCTGGGTCGGGGTCAGCGACTTGATCGGGTTGTCTTTGTGGACGTAGATCGCAATCTGTTCCAGAGCCGGAACCACGACGGTCGGCAGGTAACCGAACTTGTCGTGAAAGGCTTTGGCTTCTTCCTGGGTGATCGGGCGGCTCAGCAGCGCGAGGTCGGCTTTGCCTTCGATGAGGGACGGCATCGCATTCAGTGATCCCTTGGAGACGAGTTCAAACTCCACTTTGGGGGACTGCTTTTTGAAGGTATCGGCCCAGATGGCGGCCAGCTGAACCATGGTCAGTGATCCGCCGAGCGTCACTTTTCCGGTGGTGTTTTCGGATGGCTGATAAACCGGCAGCGCAGGATCAATCGGTGTCTGAGCCATGCCGACTCGGGCAACTGAGACCAGAACGGCCGCAGCCAACAGGAATTTCGCTCCAAGCAATTTCATTGAACATCCCTCCTTGGGTCATTCACCGCGCCGGTCATTCGGGGTATTTCGCACTTCAATGCGGGTCGATGGCTTCCCCGATCATCGCATCCACCCCCTGGAGAATGCACCCGGGGCGCGGCGGTCATTTCAGGGAATATACGGAGAACGGCAAAAACGGCTCAAGATGAATTTTCAAAACCGGCAGAATTGGGCGGTTTCGGGTTCCGGCGCGGATCGCGAAATGTGTTGAGGAATTGAAAAACAGGGGACCTTGCGAGCGGAATTCATCCAGCCGCAAGGTCCCCTGTTTCGAATTCAGGGAGTCACCGGCGAGGTGACTCGTGCTGCGGGTTTACCGCGTCAACGGAATGGTTCCCTGCTCTCTCTGGGATTGAAGTGCTGCGGTAAACAGGGCGTGCGTCTGTTTCGCCTCGGCGGGAGTGGCGCAATAGAACGGCTGGCTCATCCCGTCCCGACCGTGGGCCAGTTCATCACAGAACGCCGACCACATCTGAAGAATCGAATCACTGAATCCAAACTCGAAGATCCCGCCGGTAATCACCGGATAAGCGGACACGTGTGGAACGTCCTGAACGTGCCAGGCCTGTGGACCGCCGCTGCTGTAGGGGAGCGACGCCAGCTGTTTTGGCTTCTGCGTGCTGTAACGGGCGCTGAATTCGGTGCCGTAGACATTCAGGAACCAGGTATTCGAGTGGCCCGGGGCAATTCGCTTGGTCGAGAGGACCATCGGGAACTGCTGGTCGCCGGTCTCCACTTCGCAGGCGAGTGTCGCGTTGTCCCACGTCTCGCAGGGAACCGGTTGTCCGTTCGGGCCGGGACGTTGTGTGACAATGTTCGACAGCAATGCCCTGACGTTTTTCGGGGCCCAGCCGACTCGCAGTGGAACGTGGAGCGTGTGCATCCCCAGGTCTCCCATGCAGCCGTATTCCCCGTTGACGTCGATCATCCGTTTCCAGTTGATGGTCTTGTTGGGATCCAGGTCACTGGAGTGCCAGAACCCGGCCTCGACTTCGATGATCTTCCCGAATCGCCCGGACTGAATCCATTTGATCATCTGGAACGCGCCGGGATAGAACGGCAGTTCAGAGGAGCAGCGCACCAGAACATCGGGGTGTGCGGCAATGGCCTCGTTGATCTGGCTGTTCGCGGCCTGATCGATTCCGAACGGCTTCTCACCCAGCAGATGTTTCCCGGCGGCGATGATGTCGCAGTACATGCTGGCGTGCAGGTTGTGGGGAACCGCACAGTAGATGGCATCGACGTTGTCGTCTTCCAGCAACTGATGGTAGTCGGTCGTGACCCGACTCACCGTCGGAACCCGGTCCGAAAACCATGCGGCGGCCTTCTCGTTCGGGTCGCAGACAGCCGTAATGACCGGCGCGACGGACGTTTCGGCAAAATGGCACCAGCGTCCAATGGCCGAGGCGAATTCTTTCCCCATCAGGCCGCAGCCGATGACTCCAAAACGAATCGGGCGACGTGCGCTCATCTGTGAAATCTCTCTGTTGTGTGAATGAAGACACCCCGCTCATTCACCGCATGAGCGGGGCAGGAACGCTGTCAGGGTCTTACTTCAGAAACGAAGCGGCCTGGGCCGGGCTGGCTCCGTCATGAACAACGGCCATCAGAGCCCGGGTGATGCCGGCCGGATTGCTGTGTTGAACGACGTTTCGGCCGTAGACGATGCCGGCGGCTCCCTGCTTGATGACTTCCGCGGTGCGGGCGAGCAGTTCTTCGTCACCCACTTTGCCGCCGCCGCGCACGAGAACCGGAATGTCCCCGGCGATGCGGATCACCTGATGATAATCCGCAGCGTTATCGGTCGGGTCCGCTTTGATGATGTCGGCACCGAGTTCGACCGCCTGGCGGACGAGCGGCACAATCTTGTTGACGTCTCCGTCGACCATGTATCCGCCGGCTTTTTCGTTCGTCTGGAAGACCAGCGGTTCAATCATGAGCGGCATGCCGTACTGTTCGCACTCCGGCTTGATTTTCAGGATGTTCTGCACACACTGATCCGCGACTTCCGGCTCTCCGGGGATCAGGAACAGGTTGACGACCACGCAGGCGGCATCCAGTCGCAATGCCTGCAGGACCGGCTGTTCAATCATGCGGCTGAAGAGTGTTCGGGGAAGCGACTTCCCGTAGACATTCGCGATATCGGTTCGCAGGACCAGTGAGGGTTTCTGGCGTCCGGGGATGGACTGCAGGTAATGGGCCTGTCCGATGGTCAGCTGAATCGCATCCGGAGCGGCATCGACGAGCACCTTGACGGCCGACTTCACATCTTCCAGGCCCGACAGAAATGGGAGTTCATTGAAGAATCCGTGATCGATGGCGACATCAAAACAACGCCCGGATTTGGCATTGAACAGGCGTTTCAGGCGTGCGTCTTTCATGGGGGCATGCTTTCTCAAGAGGAAGTCAAACGGAAGGGGGACAGGCTTCACCCGATGTGGACGTGAAGCGGAACTCCGGCAGTGAACTCAGTCTGTTGAGTCTCCCGCCGGGAGATGAATTTCAACCTGCTGACTGGTCAGGACGGCCTGGAGTTCTGCAGGAGGCGGTTCATTGGTGACGAGGGCCTGAATCTCACTCCAGGGGGCAAACGTGACTGCCGCGGATCGGGCCCATTTTCGTTGATCCGCCACCACGATGGTCCGAGAACTGCGGGCGAGGATTTGTTGTTTCATTGTGGCTTCCGAGAGTTCGGTCGTGCTCAGTCCCTGTGCGGAGAGACCCGATGCCCCCAGAATCGCGAGATCACAGTGGAGGTGGCTCAGCCAGGACAGGGAGAGCCCCCCGACCAGAGCCTGACTGACCGCCCGAAATTCCCCACCGATGCAGGTCAGGCTGGCGGCGGCATCCCCGATTTCCATCAACAGGCGAATCGAATGGGTGAAGATCCGGAGATCCCGGCGGGGAGCCAGGTGTCTGGCAACTTCGACGCAAGTCGTTCCGGCGTCGAGGAAAACGACGGAGTTTTCAGGGACCAGGGCCGAGACGGTCTGGGCGATCAGTCGCTTCGCCGCGATGGCTTCCCGCCCTCGTTTGTCGTAGGTCGGTTCTCCCCGCAGCATGTCCCGGTGAACGACGCCGCCATGAACCCGGACGATTTCCCCCTGTTCTTCCAGTTCCACCAGATCACGGCGAATCGTGGAACGGGAAACCCCGAGACTCTCCTGCAGCTGCAAGATGCTGCTGCTGGGATGCTTCTGGAGGAAATCAAGGATGTGCGACTGACGGTCGTGACCAATCATGAACAGATTTGAACAAATCGTCCAAATGGCGTCAAACATTCCCTGATGGATTTCTGAAAAGCGTTCCGGAAACTGCTATAGTCCCCGGAACATCCCTGATGGACGGTTTGCCGGAATCCTGGTTGGCAGCTCGCTATCGAACGCTGCGACCGCCTCTTTGTTTCAAAGTTCTTGCCCCATGAACCTGGTTGAACTGGCCCAACGGATCCGAAATCTTCGCCTTGATAAGCGAATGACTCTGGAACAGGTGGCGTCACGGACCGGATTGACTCGCAGCTGGCTGTCGAAAGTCGAAAACTTTCGTGTCACTCCGTCTCTGTCGGCATTGGGAGAAATCGCTGCCGCGCTGAACGTGTCGATTGCTCAACTGGTCGACGGTCTGGACGAGAAGCCGGAAGTGGTGCTGATCCGGAAAGAAGACCGGAAGATCGTGGACCGTGACCGGGATCGAAACGGTTCGCGCATTCAGTACGAGTCACTCGCGTTCAAGCGGGTTGAACGGGCGATGGATCCCTTCCTCCTGACTGTTCCGGCGCAGGATACCAGTCGTGAGCCGATGAGTCATGAAGGGGAAGAGTTTCTGATCGTGATCTCCGGCAACATCGACATGCGGTTCGGAGGCGAGACCTACCAGCTCCGCGCCGGCGACTCGATGTACTTCGACGGAAAGACCCGGCACTGCCTGTCGAATCCCTACTCCGAACCATCCCAGGTGCTGTGCGTGTTCTACGCCCGGCAACTGGAGAGTGATACGGACGATTAGGTCGCGGGGACATTTTCACGCTGGTCTGGCGGAGAGAAATTCGAAGCACGAAATCCGAAATTCGAAACACATTCGAAGATTTCCAATTCAAAACTCTCTGTCTGTCTGGGTGATGGATCTTTTGAATTTGTTTCGAATTTCGTGCTTCGAATTTCGGATTTTCATGGGACTGGAAGCCGACAGGCTACTGAATCGATTCCAGGATCGTGATCAACTGTGAGTGCGTCACCAGTCGCGGGTTGTTTCCGAGTCGTTCCGCGTTGGTTTTGGTTGCGATCTGTTCCATGGTCCCCCGGCCGGAAATTCCGAGTTCATGCAGTCGGGTCTGGCAGCCGAGAGACCGGATCCAGGTCTCGATCCGTTCCCTCCCCTGCTTTGCCGTCTCGCAATTCAACAGTGTCAGGATCCTGCGGATGGAAGCCCGCACATGCTCCGGTCCGCGTGGATCGTTGCAGTCGGCTTCTGTGACCGCGGCGTTGTGCTCGAGCATTGCTCCCAGTGTCAAGGCCACGGCGTGCCCGTGCGGGATGCCATGTTCTGATGTCAATGTGTAGGAGACCGCATGGCTGGCGGTGGTGCGTGTCTGTTGAATCGCCCGGCCTGCCAGATGCGAGGCCCGGGAGAGGGCCTCGCGGGCTTCGGGGGTTCCCTGCTGGACCGCCTGCTGCAGGTGTCGAAATGCCAGCGTCGCCGCTTCGGTTGCCTGGCGCATTGAGGATTCTGTTGATCGGGCGCTCCAGAGTGATTCCACCGCCTGACAGAAGGCATCCAGTCCGGTATTCGCGGTGATTGAACGAGGAAGTTTGTGCGTCAGTTGCGAATCCAGGACACACCAGTCCGGCAGCAGACGCGGATCATCCAGAGAATGCTTGGCTCCATCGATGTAGACAACGGCGAACTGGGTCGCTTCGCTGCCGGTTCCGGAAGTGGTTGGAATCGCAATCAGCGGGACCGCCTGAGCGGTGAAGGGCGCACGTCGCAGAATGAGGTCTTCCAGGCTGGCAGTCTCTTCTGCGGTCGCCGCGATGACTTTGGCAATGTCGATCGCTGATCCACCGCCGATCGCGATGACCAGATCGGCCCCCGATTCCCGAAACAACTGGATTCCGGACAAGACGTCATGAGACTTCGGATTCGGTTCGAACTGGTCGAAACAGGTGACCGGAAACTCCGAGAAAATTTCCGCCAGTTTCTCTTCCGCTCCCGAATGACGATAGGCCCCGGCGTCCACGACGGCGAACAGGGACTTGACGCGTTGCGACCGCAAGACGGTGAGTAACTCATCCATGGAGCGCAGGCAGCGGTCATCTGTCATCGCGGCCGGCGTGCCGGTGGAAGTCGGTTGAGAAACCGGCGCGGAACTGAGGACGCGGGTCGTCCCGTTCAGGCTCTGGGAAGTCAATGGGGGGGATGTCTGAATGGGCATTCGAATGGCTTTCAGGCTGGCAGAGAGCGGCGAGCGTGACCGTCGCAGAATCATCGCGGCAGACTTCGTCGTTCTCTACCACGGGATTGACCAGGTCTTGGTATAGGACAGGAATCGGATTGCTTCGACCACTCCTTCCTTGATCCCCAGTCCGGAATCTTTGATGCCTCCAAACGGAGTCGATTCGATGCGATAGCCGGGGACCTGATTGATATTCACGGTCCCGGTCCGGACTCCTTTGACGATGCGAATCGCTTTCTCGAGATTCGTCGTCACGACACCGGTCGACAGTCCGAACGCGGTGCCATTGGCCAGTTGAATCGCGTCGTCGACATCATCAATCGCCAGGATCGGAGCCAGTGGACCGAAGGATTCCTGCACTACCATTTCAGCAGTACGGGGAACATTTGCGATCACCGTTGGTTCCAGTAATGCGCCGTTCCGATTTCCGCCGATCAGAATTTTTGCTCCCTGTTCGACGGCGTCGAAAGCGACTCTTTGAAGATGTGTCGCGGCCGCTGCATTGATCACGGTTCCCACTCGAGTCTGTGCATCGAACGGATTTCCGCACACATATTCCCGGGTCTTTTCGACAAACCGTTCCGTGAATTCTCCGAGAATCGATTTCTGAACGAGGATCCTCTTCACCGCGGTGCAGCGCTGTCCGGAATTGCGATACGCCCCTTCAGCCGCCAGCAGAACCGCCTGTTCCAGATCGGCATCCTCCAGGATAATGAGTGGTGAATTGCCCCCCAGTTCCAGGCAGATTTTTTTGTACCCGGCGATCGTACTGATCCGCTTTCCGATCGAGACACTCCCGGTGAATGACACCAGTTCAATCCGGGGATCACGGATCAGCGGTTCCAGCACGGTGTCGACTGGACCGAGAAACGTGCTCAGCATGCCGGGGGGGAGTCCTGCGTCATACAGCAGTTTCGTGAACTGGAGTGCGGTCAGCGGAGTCCGTTCCGACGGCTTCAGCAGTAAGGGCGTTCCCGCGGCAATGGCCGGGGCGACTTTATGAACCACCTGATTCAATGGGTGATTGAAGGGAGTAATCGCCAGTGCCAGCCGGAGCGGTTCTTTGACGGTGAAGATCTTCCGGCTCAACCCCTGCGGGGAGACATCGCCGGAATAGGAGGAACCCTCTTCCTTCAGGCATTCCATGCCGGCGAAACGCAGAACATCCAGAGACCGACCCACTTCATAAGTCGTCTCGCGCAGGCAGAGCCCGGACTCGGCAGACATCAGTCGCGCAAACTCGTCACGCCGTTCCGCGAGCAGACAGCGGGCTTGATCGAGAATATCGAAACGCTGGTAAGGAGAAAGCGGCTCTGTCCGGGCGAGCCCTTTCAGCAGGGCGGATTCCGCCTGTTCCGGCGAGATCAGTTGTGCGGAGCCCACCCGTTCGCCCGAATACGGATGAAAGACTTCGATCTGCTGTCCCGTTGTGACGGCCTCGCCTGCGATCCAGGCCGGGAGTTCAATTCCCGTTGGCATGGGAGTCAATGTCATGGCGTGTTTCCCCCGTTGCAGGTCAGTTCGAAGATGTCGAAATTCCGGAGATCTCCACGAGCCTGCTGCAGGGCCGTCGGATTCAACGGGCGGGAGACAATCAACGGAACCATCTCTTCATAGCGTCCGCCATGAGAACGCAAACCCTCCTGCAGCATGGTGAGATCGTGATGCGCGGGAGTTCGTCCGACGACGACATCCCGGCCGGAGAGAACGCACAGATCCCCAATGCGGTCTGCCGGGAGTTCCAGCTTGCGAGCGGCCGCCTCCCGTTGAAAGACTTCTGTCACCCCCTGCTGCTCCAGCAGGAACTCCGCGACGGTCTCAGCACAGAGTCCTTCCGGAAGATGGACGGTCACAAAGGATCCCAGTGCTCCGTGGTGCAAAACATACGGGTCGGTGATCGGGCAGATGACCTTGATTCCCGGGCCGAATCGCTCTGTCAGCAGGGTTTCGACATAGAGGACGTTCGGTTCACCGGTGGATGTATTCTTGGCGTTCATTCCATGGTCGGCCGTCAGTCCCAGGATGGCTCCCAGTTCCAGCAGCTGCCCGAACCGCTCGTCCATCGCAGCGTAAAAGTCGAGAGCGGGTTGATCTTCCGGAGCGTACTTGTGCTGCATGTAGTCCGTCAGGGAGAGATACAGGAAATCGGCTGTCTGCTTCTGCAGCAATGTGACTCCGGCGTCGAGGACGTACAGGCTGGCATCCGCACTGTAGATCTCCGGTGCCGGACGACCGATCTGCTCTGGCACATTCGTGATCCCGTGGACCTCCCATGTGGTGGTGGCGGCCTTCTCCGCTGAAAAGGCAATCCCTTCGAGTTCGTGCGACAGAATCTCCCGCAACTTGTCTTTCGCAGTGACCATGGCCACTTTTCGTCCCGCCCGGGCTGCGGCGGCGAGAATGGTCTCGCAGCGCAGAAACCGGGACGAGTTCATCATTACTTCCTCGCCTGACTCCGGGTCAAGAAAGTAGTTTCCGGAGATCCCGGTGACCGACGGGGGTTGCCCCGTCACGATCGCCGCATTATTGACGTTGGTGAACGTCGGGAGCGCCGCCCGGGCAAAGCCACGGTATCCCTGGCAGATGATCCGCTGCAGGTTCGGCATGCGGCCGAGAACCAGCGCCTGATCGAGATACTCATCGGCACTGCCGTCGATACACACAACGACAATCGGCCGGGAGGGTGGAGCGTAGGTGCGTCCATTCGCACAAAACGCAGTCGAAGCAATCGTCATGGCAGTGATCAATCCGGAACAGATGAAACGAGAGTGAGAAAGCAGACGGCAATCAGCGGGTAGGCAATTCTTTCAGCCCGACCGCCTTTCCGTCCAGTTGCAGCTTGGGGGAAATCGGTCCGGTCAGATGAGTCAACGCCGTGGCGGCGACATCGACCAGATAGACCTGTTCGGTGAGAGTTCCCTGCCGGGCCGCAGGTCCTCCGAAGATCATGAAAACCTGACGGATTTCCGGGAGCTTGTGACCGTTGCCGTGGGTTCTCTTGATTCCGCCGTGATCGGTACAGACGATGACCAGCCAGTTTTCTTTTTCGTAGTTGGGGCGATTTCGCAGCGCGGAGAGAACCGTGCCGATATTCGCGTCGACATTCTCGATCGCGGAGAGGTATTCCGGAACCTCGGGGCTGAAACCGATGCCGTGCCCGGTGGCATCGACCTGATGGAAGTAGACGAACATGGCATCGGGAGACTCGTTCTTCAGAATGTCTGCTGCCCGGCGAGCCATCTGCGCGTCCCGCTCGATTTCACGAGTCAGACCTCCCGCGGGAGACACGTTCTCAGGCTCATGGTAAACCCGCACGGTGTTCGATTCATGGAGTTCAAGATTCAGCGCGGCTTTCTGTCCCTGATAGTTTCCCAGCAGAATGCCGCGTCCTTCATCCTGGGTTTTGAACCAGACTTCGACGGTGAAATCCTCTTTCGTGACATCTGCGATTCCCGGAGACAGCGGAATGCGAAGTCCGTGATCTTTCCCCTTGGCGGTCGTCAGATCAACAGCCTGAGTCTCCTTTCCCAGACGGGTCTCTTTGACCACTTTCACGGTCCCGGTGTTGGCGACTGGTTCCGCGTGAAACGGACCTTGCGGATGGCTCGCCGTGTCGCGATACGGGGTGGACGTTTCGAACAGATATTCTGAGAGGAGACCGGAGCGATTCAACTCGGCGGGAGCGGCACCGGCGGCAATTCGGGTGAGTTCCTCCGCGGAGAGGGCCCGTTTCCAGATGCGGACATCATCCAGTTGTCCCTGAAAGCAGACATCGTTGGATCGGGTGTCCCGGCCGAGATACCAGTAGGGTCCGCTCAGGGAGAACTGATCATTGCCTGTCGCGACGTCCCCTGCCGGTTTGCCGTCCAGATAAAGTCGGAGAGTGCCCTGTTCCCGGGTTGCCGCCAGATGATGCCAGGCACCGTCCCGGGTGTTGACCTGCAGATCGTTGCCGTTCTTTCGCAGATCACGAATCTGGTTTTTCAGAACGGGAAGCGGAAGGACTTCGGCGACGTCTGCCTCGGACAGGATGTACGAGTGGATCGGTTCCCACGAGGCCAGCGACACCGCCGTGGCGTCAGGGCGAATCTGTTTGAGATGCTTGAAGAAATGGGGGAACAGTTCGTAGTTCCGTCCCTTGAATGAGTTGTCGTGAACCCCATGTTTGTCGGCCCAGACGCCCGTCAGAATGCTGGACCAGCTGGGACCGCTGATCGTGTCATTCTTGTCATAGCGGGTTCCCAGAATCTGGACGGTGTCGCTGAAGCTCCCCTGGCGGATCAGTTCGTCCAGATGCGGTGTCTTCGCTTTCGCCAGTGCGTCGGCCCGCGTGCCATCAATCCCGAGAATCAACACATGGGCTTCCGGACGGGGGGGAGGAGCGGCGTCGGCGCCGGAAGTGGCACCTGCTGTTCCCGCAACGCAGGCCAGGAACACTCTCGAAATGGTTTGTCGGACGTTCTTCATCGAATGGACCTCGATCGTGATGGAAGAAGTTCTGTGGGAAGATCAATGGGATCAACCAGTTGTCTGGACGATTACTTCAGATCGAACGAAAAGATATTGTCGGCCGCTTTCGGCTGCACGTTGGCCATCAGTTCGCTTTTCTTGTTGTCACTGTATTTGTCGGGGATACGTGACACGGCGGGCTTGTAGTTCTCGGACTCGACCGACGGATCGTCGGACGTCGGAACGGCCTTGACGGGAGCCTTCACTTTCTCGAATGCCCGGATGGTCACGCGATGTTGCCCAACGGTGGCGCCGGGGCGACCCTGCGTGGAAAGTTGGAATTCTCCCTTGTCGTTCGTGCTTCCGATCGCGATCGGGCCCTTTTCCGGAGTGAACAGAACCGTGGCTTCTTCCAGAGGTTTTCCCTGGTAAGTGATTTTGCCGGTGGTCGGAATGAGTTGCGGAGCATCTCCCCCGCCCCCGCATCCGGACAAGGGCAGGCACAGTGAGAGAAGTACAAAGAAGGACGAGCGTCGCATGTCAGAACCTGTGGTCTGGGGGTGATCTGGGAGTGTGAATCTCTCGGTGTGAGAGTGAAACAGGGCCCGAGACTGATTGAGTGATCAGAATGCTCCGACAATTCGTCCGTCGTCACGGCCCCCCAGACTCTGATAGGTTCCGGCATGGTCAATGTTTTCACTGAGAAAACGGACCGAACCATCCGCGAACAGGAAGTGGGCTCCGCCGGTGTGGGAGGAGCGGAATCCGAATGAATAGTTCCACCTGGATCCGTCGGTACAGGCATCGTCAGTGATGGCGCGGCCATCGATCAATGTGCAGGTCGTCAGATTGTTGATGGGGGCCAGAGTCTGGCCTTCTGCATTGCAGACAGATTGTGAATAGGACCAGCTTGCCCGACTGTTCGTGAGACAGGTGGGAATCAGTTCGCCGACCTGAATCGTGTTGGATGTGCCATCGGTGACATCGGCAATACGAATGGAAACTCCGTTCCGGGAAATCATTCCGGAGATGTCAGAGCGGACATTCGACTGTCCGTAGTTCGGTGTCTGTTTCAGTGCATATGTCTGAAACGGGCTGCAACGGGTTCCAAGCCCCCCTGCGTTGTCAGAGGTCGCTCCCTGTGATCCCATCGAGCCGCCGTAGCTCCCCTGTGCCCAAAGGTCGCGGACTTCTGTGTAAGAATCACTGGGACACAATGTGAATGACGGGCTGATCTGCCGGAACTGCTGTCCCCCCTCAAGGATCTGGTACAGGACGTTTCCGCGATTGGAACCAGAATACGAGGCTGCCGGAAGCGTGCCGTTCAGGTCCAGCTGATTGTAGAGTGGAGCCTGGTCAAGGAACGGTAAAATCCGGACCTGCCAACTGACCCGGGGCAGATTGTCACGACTGCCGGTAGCACCGATAGGAAACATCCCGTAGCTGTCGTGGTAGTTGTGCAGGGCCAGACCATATTGTTTCAGATTGTTCTTGCATTGAGATCGTCGGGCCGCTTCACGGGCTTGCTGGACAGCCGGAAGCAGCAGGGCAACGAGGATCGCGATGATCGCGATCACGACCAGAAGTTCGATTAACGTAAATCCGGAGCGTCGTGCCGGTGGAGTTTGTGTAAGCATCGGAGTGGTTCCGTGAAAATCTTTGGGAATGTCATGAAGGAAATCGGGGTAAAAGCAGACTGTTCTCGTGGAGCTTCAAACCTGACATGACAGGTGACAGGACACGGTTTGAGCAGGCCAACGAGCCTGCGGTCCCTGTTCGGGAACCTGTCAGGACAGAGTGGTTACACCACTAGAAATCGCCGAGGGTCATCCCGTCGGAGCGGCCACCCAGTCCCTGGTAGGTCCGCGCGTGATCGATGTTCTCGCTGAGGAACCGAACCGCGCCGTCCGCCAGGAGGAAGTGGGCTCCCCCGGTGTGGGTTGATCGGAAACCAAATGAGTAATTCCAGTTGTCCTGCGCTTCGCAGTTGGGATTGGTGATTCGCCGATTGGGGCCCAGCAGCGGACAGGTGGTGAAGTCATTGATCGGAGCCAGGGTCTGGCCTTCCGCATTGCAGACGGAGGTCGCGTAAGCCCAACTCGCCCGACTGGAAGTCAGACAGACGGGAACCACTTCTCCGATTTGAATGGTGTTGGACGTTCCATCCTTGACGTCTCCCAGGCGGACATGGGCTCCGTGGCGGGACATGATCCCCGAGAGAGTGGCCCGAATGTGTGTTTTTCCCCAGTCTGGAGAGCGTTTCAGGGCGAATTCCTGGTACGGTTCACAGGCGGTATCAAAGCTGGGAGACCATTGTGATCCCATCGACCCGGCGTAACTCCCTTGTGCCCATTCGTCCCGCGCCCGGGACATCCCGTCGCTCGGGCAGGTCATCATCGGCGGCTGGATCATTCGCAGTTCTTTGCCGTTGGCCAGAATCTGCCGTGGGACGTAGCGGTGATTCGAGGCGGCGTAAGACGTGGCCGGCAGTTTGCCGTCCATGTCCAGTTCGTTGTAAAGCGGAGCCTGTTCCAGATAGGGGAGCACCCGCACCTGCCAGCTCACCCGGGGAGGATTGTCGCGGTCACCGGTGCCGCCGATCGGAAACATGCCGAACGTGTCGTGATAGTTGTGCAGCGCGAGACCAAACTGCTTCAGATTGTTTTTACATTGAGACCGTCGGGCAGATTCCCGGGCCTGCTGGACGGCGGGAAGCAGCAGGGCAATGAGAATGGCGATGATCGCAATGACCACCAGCAGTTCGATCAGTGTGAATCCTCGTGGCGTTCGTCGATTTCGGACCCTGCGGTCAGACATCTCAGTTTCTCCCTCGAAGTGACAGTGGGAGACGGTGGCGACTGAATAGAACAACCGGAATTGCGTGGTTGATCAGAGCCTCCGTCCGGACAACGATGATGTGACTGAAAATCAATGAATATGACTTGAAGTCATTGTGAATTGCGTGTGAAGAGTTGGAAATTGTCTCGCATCGGCAGTGACCGTCCGATATGACTTCCGGCTCAGAAAGGGTGAAATCCCCCGGGAAAACGATCGAGAATTGATCTAAATGTGATTTTTAATCACAAATTGATCCTGTAAGTTTACCAAAGTGGTGGAAGATGTCAATATGTTGATGTGATTTTCAGTCAACATTTCGTGCTGGAATCCATGCCGCAGCCCGTTCAGAGTCGAGGATCCCGAGATGCCCGCCGATGCCACGTGTGAACGACTTGCTCCGTCTCCCGCTGCGACTCAGCTGGTGCAACCGTCCGGGCGATTCCGACGCGCTCAATGGCGCATCCTGTTGACCACGATGTTCTGTTACCTGTTCTTCTATACTGGTCGGCAATCCTTCGGATTCGCGATCCCTGGAATCGAACGGGAACTCAATATCGACAAGATCACACTCGGCTGGATCAGTACGGCCATGCTCTGGTCGTATGCCATCGGTCAGTCCATCAACGGGAATCTCGGGGACAAGTACGGTGGACGGCTGATGATGAGTCTGGGGGCCTGGCTTTCCTGTGGAGCGAACTGGATCGTCAGTTTCGGGACCGGCACGACATCCATTGCGGTTCCCTGGGGGGGCAACGGGTATGCCCAGTCGATGGGCTGGGCTCCGGGAAGTCGCGTGCTTTCGAACTGGTGGAGTCACGCCGAGCGGGGAAAAGTCTACGGCTTCTATGTCTTTGCGGCCGGCTCCGCGTCGATTCTCACCTATCTCACCTCGAATCTGATTCTGGCCTGTCAGCTGGATTGGCGCTGGATCTTCCGGTTGCCGGTTCTCACGTTGCTGGTCGGGGGGACGGTGTATTACCTGTTGGTTCGCAACCGCCCGGAAGATCTGGGATTTGATTCACAAACGCTGCTCCCCTCTTCAGATTCCCCGGCAGATGCGGCTCTGACTGCGGACGCAGCGGTCTCCGCTGAAGCAGAAACCGCGCGACAGCGTTATGCCGCGGTTCTTTCCAACTGGCGATTCCTGGTGGCGAGTCTGGCGATCGGATTTCAGAGCATGGCCCGCTACGGTCTGCTGATCTGGGTGCCGGTCCACTTTCTGGGAGATCACTGGAAAGACAGTGCCGGCGGGGCCTGGATCAGTGTGGCGCTCCCGGTGGGAATGGCGCTGGGAGCACTCGCCAGCGGATGGGTCTCTGACCGGATGTTCCATTCGAACCGATCCCGGCCGATCATTTTATTTATGGGACTCGGAGCCATTTGTTCAATCGTCATGTACGCGGTGTCGATGCCGGTGCAGATCAGCATTGCCATGCTGTTTCTGTGTGGATTCTTTGTCTACGGTCCGCAGTCGGCATTCTGGGCACTCTGCCCTGATCTGCTGGGAACCCGACGCTCAGGGACCGGAACGGGAGTGATGAATACCTTCGCGTATTTATTCGCCGGACTGGGAGAGCCGCTGATTGGATGGCTGATTCATCAGGGGGGAGACGCCACGGAACGCGTCTTTGCGATCGTGGCCGTCGCCTGTCTTGCCAGTGCCGGATGTGCCCTGTTCATTCGTCGCTGAGAGCATGACCCCGTCCGGCAAAGACGGGACGGAACGGTCTGTGAGAGCAGTTTGCCTGAATTGATCTGGTGTTGTTTTGAGATCTGGTCTAATTTCGCGGAAATCGTCGGTTGCGATTGCCGGAGTGACGTGGAATTGCCCCGTCCGTCCGGCAGAACGGGGCCGAGACCGGGACCGAGACCTGGATCGAGACACTGTGATCAGCAGGCTCGGGAACTCACCGGGTGAGACCAGTCTGAACCAGTGGTCGAACGAAGTGGCAAGCCGGTTTTTTCGGTCTGCCGATCTTCTGTCGACCTGCAGGAAGGGGCAAGTGAAGATGGACGTTCAACGACAGGGTCTGGCGCTGCTCACCGGTCTGCTGGCCGGAATGAGTTCACTGATCGCACTGGCGGAACCGGTCACGCTGCGTTACCGCTTTGAACCAGGGCAGATCGTCCGGTACAGCGTCGTGATGAACGACGATTACAAGATCCACGTGGGGGCCACGGTCGAAGAACCGTATTCGCATCAGACCTCTTCCAAATCCTATCGGGTGAAGTCGGTGAATCCCGACGGCTCAGCGGTTCTCGAGCTGACGATCGAGGAAATTCAGCTGGAGATTCTTCAGAACGGCGAGACGCTGAAGTTCAACAGTCGCGACAAAAAGACAGACGACCGCCCGCCGGTCTTCCTGGCTCTCGACGGGCTCGTCGGGCAGCCGCACCTGCAGCTGACGATCTCTCCGCGCGGGGAGATTTCTGATTACCAGCCCCTCGTGCAGAAGGATCAGGTGCCCAATGATCCGGCGTCTGCGGCATTTGATGTGTTGATCAGCCTGCCGGAACAAGGAGTCGATGTCGGGGAAACCTGGAAAGAAGATTTTACGGTGAGTCTCGCCGTGCCGGGGTCTCAGAAACTGAAGAAACCGGTCAAGATGCAGCGTCAGTACACCCTGAAATCCTTCGAGCAGAATCAGGCGACCATCGAGATCAAAACCCGGGTGCTGACGGTGCTGGACGACGCCGAAGAACAGATGCAGTTATTGCGCCGCCAGGCGGGGGGGACCGTGGTGATCGATAATGCCCGCGGCCTGCTGGTCAGCAAGCTGCTCACTCAGGACAATGAAGTGACCGGCTTCGACATGGGAGCCAGTGTCATCCGGTTTCAGCAGAAGCAGGAAGAAAAACTACTGGATGTGAACGTCTCGGCGGAACGCTGAGTCCCGGAACGCCTCCGGGGGCCGGGGGCGATTCCTCTTTGAACCGCATGTCATCAGTCGACCGTCGGGAGGGCCAATGTCCCGGATCCTGCTTCACCCTCTGGGGCCCTTCTGGGGGGCCGTGGTTGTCATGACCCTGCTGGGGGTCCTGGCGAAGGGGATGTCCGGAAATGGTCCAGCCCAGTTTTTCTCCCTTCAGGCAATCCTCTGGCCGCCGCTGGCAAGTTTGCTGGTCGTGATGTGGGTTGAGCGCGATGCCGCCAGGAATCGTAGAACTCCCTGCTTTGACCTGGGTTTCTTCTGCTATTGCTTCTGGTTTCCGGCGATCCCCTGGTATTGCTACCGGGTCTGGCGCTGGCGAGGCCTGGGGCTGTTTGTTCTGATTTACGCCGGAATGTGCCTCCCGTTGGTGGTCTGGAATTTGTAAGCGGGAGTTCCCCATCGGGCCGGCGCCATTTCACCTGCGCGCAAAAAAACAGTCTCGCTGCACGGTGCCATCGTGCAGCGAGACTGTGCCGTCAACCGGGTTGAGCGCCGGTCAGGTGAACGTGTCGGCGATTACTTCAGCAGTGCGGCTTTCGCAGCAGCTTCCGTGTTGCCAATGGGAAGGAACTCCAGGTTCTCGGCCTTTCCATCCATCATGCTCGCTCCGCCGACCACGACGATACCGTGATTCCAGGCAGGAGATTCATGGAAGAAACGGGGGCTTTTCAGCTGTCCCAGGTATTCCCACTTGGAGCCGTCAGCAGGCAGACCCTGAATCGCCCCGGACATCGTGGTGACGATCAGCTTGCCGTCGACGGAAAAGGCCGCGGTTCCGAATCCGTCCATGCTGCCGCCGATCAGAGCGGGACCTTCACTCCAGGTGCTGTTCGCCGGATCAAAGATCGCAACGCGACGGGTGACTCCCCCTTTCGACTGCATTCCGCCGATGACGTACAGTTTTCCGTTGTGAGCGGCAGCGGAGATTGCCCGACGTTCGAATGGAACGGTCGGCAGTGCTTTCCACTCCGGCTTTTCTGCCTTCAGGTCCAGTGAGTAGGCCGTCGTCAACCAGCCCTGATCGTTCTTGCCGTCGGCCTGCTGCATCGACCAGCCGCCGACAACATACAGGGTGTCGCCGATGACGACAGCGTCATGTGACGAACGGGGTTCCGGCAGTGGAGCGAGATCTTCCCAGGCTCCTTTGGCGGGATCGAATCGGGCCACGCTGTTCTGGGAATTCAGGATGGCTTTCGGTTCAGCGTCCGTCACGGTGAATCCGCCGACGCGATACAGCTTGCCGTCATGAGAGGCCATGGCCAGACCGGTCAGTTTTGGCCCCCCTGGCAGGGTTTCCCATTCTTTGCCGTTCTTCAGGTCCACACGGATGAAGTCGCCTGACTGATCTTCCTGAGAGTACTGATGTCCGCCGCCGTAGTTTCCACCATAGACGTACAGGTGGTCACCGGCCACTGCGGCTCCGAAGCTGGTCATTCCCTTTTTCAGGTCGGGCCACTGATGATCAGCAGAGCTGACTTGAGCCGGTGTAAACGGCAGAGCGACAGTCGAATAGTGACGAGCCTGTTTGTAGGCCTTGCCGTCCAGTTCTCCTTCGACATCTTCAAACAGACGGGCGCGAATCGAGTAGAGCCCGGCCTTTTCCAGCTTGACGGGGAATTCCCCTTTGTCGTTGGTGTCCCCCTGGAATTTTTCGAGAAGGACGGGGCTTTCCACAGTGACCTGACTGCCGGAAGCAGGTTTCCCTTTCCAGAGGACTTTCAGCGTGACGTCGCTTCCATGCACTTCCGGAACGATTTCCAGCGGCAGGTGTTCTGAGCTATTGACGGCTTTCCAGCTGCCGGGAACGGAACTGGGATACGCTTTCGCGTGGTACATGAGCAGGTAAGGATCGCTTCCGCCACGGCTCATGACGCCGTAGGAATGCCGGACGACCACGGTGCCGTCATTGCTGTCTTCCGGGATCTGGCCGACAACGGCATCCCCGTCGATTTTCAGCTCCAGCGCGGTCATTTTGTCGCGTCCGCCGGCGACCCAGGCTTCCGCTTTTTCAATCCGGCTCAGCAGTGCTGGATCATCCGGCTCTGCGAGTTCGCTCAAGTACAGTTTGACGACTTTGGGTTCATCTGCCGGTTCTGTGACCGCGAAGATGAAGTGGGCCTGTGCAACTCCCCACGACAGGGCGACCGCGCAGGCGGAGACACAAAATGTTCGGACCGTTCGGATCATAATCCCCTCACCGTGAAGACGCTTACACCGATGCATTCCTGCCGAGACAGAGGCTGCAGGAAAATTTCAAGAAACTGAGACTCAGTCTCATTGCCATCTACAAATAACGTGACAGGACTGGTATTGCAAGTGTCCCGCCATCCCTTCTCATCCGCCCCGTCTGAATTCGAACCCAGGAATTCTGAATCGGGCGTGTGGACAATCCAAGTGGCCTTTCCCATGAAAATCCGAAATTCGAAGCACGAAATTCGAAACACATCCAAAAGATCCATCACCCAAACAGACAGACCGTCAGCGGGTTTTGAATTGGAACTCTTCGAATCTGTTTCGAATTTCGGATTTCATGCTTTGAATTTCTCTCCCCCAGACCAGCGTGAAAATGTCCACCCCCCTAGTTTTCTGTCTTCTTCGCCTGGGCCAGTTCCGGGTTGCAATAGACCAGTGTCATCAGGGCATAGGCCGTATCGAGATCGCTGTTGCTTTCCAGATGGCTCCCCACCAGATTGACCCAGCTGCCGTTGGGTTGCTGGCGTTGTGACAGGGCTCGGGTGATCTCCGCCCGCCAGTCATGAGCGACTCCGCCGGCGTCGATGACTTCATCGATCCCTTGAGCATGGAGCGACTTGGCCATCGTCAGCAGATAGTAGTAGTAACTGTTCCATCCGTCGCCGGGAGCCCGTCCTGCGTGCTGATCAACGGAATAATTCCGGGTCAACCAGTCAAAACCCTTCTGAAATCGCAGATCCGACTTGGGAACTCCCCCGTGCAGCAGACATTTCAGGCCGGCATAGGTCATCGATCCATAGCCGGGACGGGGAGTCACGGCGGAGGAGTCCTCCCCTGCCCCGGGGCGTGTGGCGAGCACATAAATGAAACTTCCGTCCCCGATCAATGTCGCCCAGGGCTGCTGATTCCATTCCGATGGAAGGTTCTGCAGGCGACTGACAAAGATGACTCCCTTCTGGAAGACCGGGTCACTCGATGGAACGCCGGCGGTCGTGAGTGCATCGAGGGCAAAGTGGGTATTGGACAGGTCGGCACGAGTCGTCCCGTTGTATCCGAAGCCGCCGTACTCGTGGTCTGCCGTGGTCTTCTTTTCCCCTTCGTCGAACTGCACGGTCTTCAGGTAATCAACGGCTTGACTGATCACGGGGGCGTACTGTGGATCATTCGCGGCAATCAGGGCGAGCAGTCCGACCGAGGTGACATAGTTCTTGTGAAATACCCGGTCGCTGTTGGCCAGATGGCCTGCTTCGGGATGCGCCAGAGCGACGATGGAATCGAGCCCCGGTTTCGCGATCGGATCATTTCCGGACACACGGCCGGTTCGCAGCAATGCCGTCAGCACGACAGGCGTAATGCCGACGTGAGCGTCTGCGCTCCAGGTTCCCTGATCGCTGCGGGTGGATTTCAGGTAATCAACCCCTTGCTGAATGACTTCCTCTGTCGTTTTCATCCGACGACGGGGAGGTTGAGCGAGTGCGTCGCTGCTGAATGTGGACCAGCCGATGACGGCCAGCAGGCAAAGAGCCAGGGAGTGCTTCATAGGATCGATTCCAGTGACGTCCTCAAGGGACGGAGGTTGAAATGATGTCCGGTCAGACGACGACCGAACCCGGTCAGACCGTTCGATTGCTCGAGCGGCCACTCAAAGCGTGTTCACCAGCGAACACGGTCGTTCGCAGACCCCGATCCGCAGACATCGGATGGGGGTGTGCGAGGATTTCCACTCAGTCGGAGAACTCTCAAGAGACCACCCGGCCGATCGGTCTGATCTGTGAAGTCTGATCGGTGAAGGTGGTCCTGACGAACTGGTGAAACCGGGCAGAAAACGCTGGGCCAGTTCGATGTGTCAGCGGCACCGTTGTCTCACGATGCGGAAGCCGGTTTCCCGGAACATGCTCTATGGAGCCGGTTTGGTGTTTTCCGTTTTTTTGACGGGGAGTTCGCGGCGCTCCGCCTGAGCCCCACAGCAGATGCAGATGCCGGGCTCCGAATAACGGAGCGCACACTTTTCGCACCAGTAATCCACTTCGCGGAGTTCTCCATCGACAAGCGTGCGGATCCGTTCGACTTTCAACAGCTGGCTGCCGGGAATCGTGACGGCCACGAGTTGCACCGGTCGGGCATGGAGTTCCCGATCTTTGAACAGCGCCCGACTTCCTTCATCTTTGACGATCAAAAAGATCTGGCCGTCGCTGGTGGCCAGGGCCAGCGTGGATTCGGGGAGGTCTTTGTCATGTGCGATCTCCTTCTGCTGCAGAGCTTTTGCCAACGTCAGCACGGTGCCGTTGAGCACTTGCGCCTCTTTGGAAATTGCAGGGGCTTCATTCTGCGGCTGAAGAGGAGCTTCGGCCAGCACCACAGACGTGAGGACTGTCGAAAGAAAAGCTCCGGCCACGAGCGCCGTGATCCGTCTTCGCATATCAGTGTCTCCCCTTCGTTGCGCGATCAAAGTCTGACCATCGTCTCACAGACGATTCTGCCTGAGCCTGCCGGAAAATGGAAGCCGCTGCCAGAGTGAATGGAGGCGGCGGAGTGTTGTTCAAGTGCAGTTTGCTCGAATCATTGCCCACGCAGTAAGCGTTTCGATGGATGAAACACGGTACTCCGCGTGACAATGAGGGGGCATTCATTTCACACGTTAAACTAGAGCAGTTTCGTCATTCATGTGACGTACTGGCTCGTGGAAACCCAATGTTTCATTGAGAGAAAGACGTTCTTCGCGGCCACATGATCGACCAAACTGGTCTAGAACTGGCCGATCACTTGTCCGTCATCTCTCAGCGTCAAACTCAGAAACACACCGAGGTCGACGTTTTCGCTGATGGAATGTGCCGATCCATCGCAGAAACTCACGTGAATCATGCCGGTGTGGAAACTGTAGGGTTGAGCTTTGTTGGCGTGGTTGATGAATTTGTAACCGCATCCATCGTCGATTGTCGCTTCTTGAGCCGCTTTGTGTGAACATGAAGTGGAGAAAGAGGGGGTCCAGAGAGCAGCCTGGGTGGAAGGGCGTGTTCCACCACTTCCGGTGGCAGCGCATCCGGCGCAGCCAGAGTTGATTTCAGAGCCACGGCCCCCTCCGTTGTCCGCTGTTTCGTTGTCACTTCGATAGGCCCACATTTTGACTCCGTCACCACCTCCGGCCCAGGTTGCATTTGCTCCTCCGGTTGCCGCAATCTGCTTCCCTTTGACGATCAATTCGGGTGAGCCGACACATTCATAAAACATAATTGTGTTGCTCATTCCATCCGTAATGTCCGCTGGTCTGGAACCTTTTGCCGTCGAAACAGTTGTTCGTGAGTCCGGCAGGCTCAGTGCGGCGTTCGCATTCATCTGCGGTTGCTCTGCTGCGTAATACAATGGATATCCAGCCGGTCGGAGTGCAGGAATTCTCGCCGTGGTGTAGTCGGAGACAGCGGCTGGTGTCGTTCCGGAAGCCGAGATGTTCATTGTCGTCATCCGTGAACCACTGGCGCTTGGGCACTGGTAAGTTGGAACTTTGAAAGCAACTGCTGTGACGAGCGCACTCTCATTATCGTAACCCCGGTCGCGAATTGTGCCGTTGTATCCGGTGTCGGTTGCATGGGTGCGACGTGCAGAGTTAAACGGTTCGAACAGTTTTGCTTGTTCAACATAGGGCAGGATTCGCCAGAGAGAGCCGGTCCGGCCGTAGGGGTAAGTTCCGTAGGTGTCCTGAAACATGGCCATGCCCAGCGTGATCTGCTTCAGATTATTTTTGCACTGCGATCGCCGGGCCGCTTCGCGGGCCTGCTGGACGGCGGGGAGCAGCAGTGCGACCAGAATCGCGATGATGGCAATGACGACCAGCAGTTCAATCAGCGTGAAGCCGGACCGGGGGGAATTGCCGGGAGCCTGAGCCGCAGCCGAGGGACGACGAGAGACGTACATGGGGAACGTGTCCTTGATGGAGGGAACCAGCGGGAGCCTCCCTGAGATGGTCAGGGAGCCGTCGAGGAAGGAATGGGGGCCTGGCACACCATTCGAAAACGGTGTGTCTGCCCTGTTGCAGAGTGGAGGCGTTCAAGCTGCAACGGTGATCGACGAACAGGACGGCAGGGACCCCCGTGGAAGGTGTCCACCTGTTGATTGTCCAGAGTCTGTTCGTCGAGTTTCTCACTTCACATCTGGCGGGCTGGCCGACGGCGGGAACACCTGTCGGAACTGGCTGGCTGGTGCTGCGAGAATTGAGACTCAGTCTCGCTTAATGTGTCTGTAATGTACTTAAGGTGTTTGTAATATCAAGGGAATTTTTCTGGCGTCAGTACTCGTATTCGGGGAAGAAATCCTGACTTACGCTGATTTTCTGGTGTTGTTTGATGTTTTGTAAGTATTTATGGGGTCCGGTTTTGTGTGAGTTTTTGCAGCTGGGAAGGAGAAATGGAAAGGGGGCCTGAATTTCCGGAAAAAATTCTGATTGGCCAGGCCAGAGGGGGACCGCGAGTGGAGATTCCGTTTCAAAATGTGCCAATAAAAAGGCCCGGGCGGTCTTCTGCGGGGGCAGAAATTCGCTCGGGCCGGGAGGGGAATCGTTGGGGTGAGTCTCCCCCGTCGAGGAGGGAGTGGAGAGGTGTTTCGACTGGCGTTCTACGGCACCCGTTCTGGAGGGAACCGCGGATCAGTTCGTTGAGGGGTTCGAATCAGCAGGAACGGCAGGTTCCTCAACGGGCTTTTCCGGCGCGGGTTCCGCTGGTGCCGGCTTTTCTGGTTCAGGTTTTGCAGGTTCAGGTTTGTCTGACTCCGGCTTCTCCGGAGCCGGTTTTTCTTCAGGTTTGGTCGGTGCGTCCGGCTTCGCCGATTCCGGTTTCGCGGGCATTTCCCCTTCCGGTTTCGGTTTTTCGTCTGCTTTCATTTCCGGAGCCGGCTCTGTTTTCTTGTCGTCGTCCGCCGGCATTTCTTCCGGTTTTTTCTCTTCTGCGGCAGGTTTCTCTTCTTGTTTGTCCGGATCCACTCCTCCCAGTCGTTTCCAGCGCCGAATCAGCAGTTCATCCCGACGTGGTGTCATTCCGGGAGGAGCTTTCTCCAGAATCTCGACCGCCGGCAGGTACTGTTTTTCGGCCAGCATGCAGTCCGCTCCAATTTCAAATCCGGCACGCATCAGCCCGGCACCACTCGCCTGTCCGCTGACGAAACGTCCCAGGGTCTGGAACGCCGCGTTGTATTTGCGGGTTTCATACTGGGCGAGCCCTGTCCAGAGTGTGGCATACTCGGCGGCATATTCATTCGGCGGAGTGGCGGCGAGTTTGGCTGCGGAACGGATTGGAAGATAATCCTTGAGTGCCGCTGTCTGGTTTCCTCGCAATTGTTCGACGCGCACGAAGTGGAGCGATTTCCCGATCGGAACCATCTGGAAGTTCCCTTTGTCGTCCGTGGGATGGGGAATGTATGGCCCACGGAAAATCGTCTGGAACGACTGCAGCATACTTCCCTGCTCTCCTTCACCCCGATTCGATTCCAGCGCGATCAGCTGCTGCTCCGGGAAGTCCCAGAGGACAACGTCTTCCGCCTTCCAGGCGATCCCCTGCCCGGCGATCCCCTGCCCGGCGTCGATGACCCGTTTCTGCAACCCGGGGGAGCGGAGTTCACTCTCCGAAAGTCCGTCGTACAACTCAGCGCTGGATTTGGTCGGGAGCAGAAACTGCAATTGGGCCATCCGGGGGGCCCAGCTGCAACTGGTCCCGATGATTCCCACCTTGAGTGATTTCAGGTCGTCTGATTTCAACGGGTAAGGATTGTCTGGCAGGTCCAGCTTTCGAAATGGGGCATCGGATTCGAGTGCCTGAGCCAGTGTGGCCACGGCCGATTTCTGCGTATCGTCTTTCTGTGCATCGTCGTCCGGACCGGGGAGAGCCATTCCCAGGCGCGGGTCGAAGAGCAGCACGCCCGTCGTCGGGGCAATGACGCCGATCAGCCAGTGTTTTTCCAGTCCTTCTCCCGTGGGGGTGAGGATGACCACATCCACCCGCATCTGACGGAGAAGTTCACACAGAGTCCAGGCGCGATGTTCCGGGGATCCCATGCCGTAGACGAGCGATTCGTAGGTCGTCATCGGAAAGTTGGTGAGTTCCTGATCCGGGATCAGAAACTGGTATCGGCACACAAAATTGAAGAGTGCGACGTAGCGATCAACATTGCTGGGCTGTCCATCCGTCACGCGGGCGACGATCTCACGCATCAGCAGAGAATTCCGGATGTGCGACGTATCTTCCGGAAGAAAGGTTTCACTGAGGGTTCGTGTCAGTGTTTCACCGGAGAGTGCCTGCCGGGCAAACTCGACAGCCGGTTCTGTGGCAGGAAGATTGTTGATCTTGCCGCAGTCTTTCCACCAGGCATTGAGCCGGTGAATGAGCGTGACCCGGTCGGACGAAATTCCCAGTCGTCCGGGAGACAGCGCTTCGATCAGGCTTTCGAGTTCTTCTTCACACTGCCTGCTGATTCCCTGAGTCGCAGGTTCTTTCTCGACGGAATTCTGGGGGGGCGTCACGTTGCTGGGAAGGAAGACGCTGAACAATGCGAACGCCGCAATGGCCAGGATGAAACTCCCCAGGACACGCGTCATCAGGTTACCGGCGCGGGGGATAGACTTCGAAATCATTGACGTCGCCTTATGAGACAGATCGATGGGATGTTCGAGGAATCCAGGGCGTTTCACGTGCGGAGTTGGAAGTGATTCACCGACCGCCGCCGCCCCACGGAGACGCCCCCCGGGAGACGCACCACGGAAGGGGTCGATTCCTGCGAAGGATGAAGCGCCGGAAGATGGCCCTCGTGAACACTTCTGGGACCGTCTGGCGGGAAGCTGGCGGCACAGAAGTGGTTCCGAATAGGATGCTGCAATGATCTTACGAAATGTTTCCCGTCTGTGCAGGCGTCCGTGGTGCTCAGCGGGAAGGTTTTTCATCCTGCTGGCTCGATCACGTCACCGGATTCCAGCGGTTCAGCGTTGACTTCAACGGTAAAGACACAATGAAAATTGGCCTGTTCGGGGGGACATTCGACCCGATTCATCTGGCGCATCTCCTCCTGGCGGAAGCGGCCCGGGAAGCGGCGAATCTGGATGAAGTCTGGTTTATTCCCGCGTTTTCTCCGCCGCAGAAACAGGGGCAGCAGATCAGTCCCCCCCGGGATCGGCTGGAAATGGTCAAGCTGGCGATTGCCGGGCATGTCCAGTTCCGGTTCAGCAAGCTGGAAATCGACCGGAAAGGAACCAGTTACACGGTTGACACCTTACGAGCCGTTGCACAGCAACACGCTGATGACGAATTGTTTCTGTTGATCGGAGGGGATTCCCTGGTGGATCTGCCGACTTGGCGTGAACCGGCGGAAATCCTGCGGCTGGCGACAGTGATTGCCGTCAATCGAGGGAAAACGTCGCTGGATGTGGAGCCGGTTCTGGCGGCACTGGGAGAGGAATTCCGTTCCCGGATTCTCCTGTGCTCCATGCCGGGGATCGAACTGTCCGCCAGTGAACTGCGGGAACGGGTCCGGTCCGGACGCACGATCCGGTATCAGACCCCGCGATCCGTGGAACTGTATGTCACACAGAATCAGCTGTATCGGAAGGACTCGTAAACGGCCGGTCCTCGGAGTCTGTCCCAGAAATCACAGCACCACTCAAATCCTTCTCCCCTCAGGGGAGAGGGAGAATTCCGGGACAAGCTCCTCGTGGTTCTTCAAACCTGTCAGGACAGAGTGGTCACACCACTATTTGCTGCCGTCCGTTTTCACAGGAACAAACCGAACAGCGTCGATCACGACGTAGCCTGTGGTTCCGGCATTGGAAATCGTGACCGACCCGGTGTTCTGGAACGGGAAGGTTCCGATCAGCAGATCCGGTTCTCCGGAACGGTACGGCTGCTGCTGATTCAGAGAGACGATCGTCGTTCCCCTGGCATGTGTCACGGTGACGGGAACTTTCGAGTCACGGTTGGGATTGGGAACATACGCGACACGGACTTCATAGCTTCCGGAGGGAAGTGGTGCGGTGAACGTCGCACTGCACGCCCCTTTGTTTTCTTTCCCGTCATGGAGATACCCGGTTCCGAGATAGCTGGAGATCGAACTGCTGGGAGTCCATGTTCCGGTCTTCTGAGCGTCGGCATCATCGACGACGATGCCGGTCAGGGACTTGAGCTGACTGATATTTGCGCTGCTGAGTTCCAGAACCTGGCCATCCTTCAGCAACCGGGCTGAGAGGTCTGCGTAAGGGAGTTCCTGAACGGAGATTTTCCGGTCGATCGCCATCGACGCGGCGGTCGCTGCAGATTGCCCAAGAATCATGAAGACCGGTTCCATACGAATCGAACCGTAGGCGATATGGCTGCTGGAGCAGCAGACCGGCACCAGCAGGTTGCCGCATTCCTCGGCTTTCGGGGTGATCGCCCCATAGGCAATCTCGTAAGGGCGCGGGGAGCGTTCCTGAACGTCCCCCTCGTTCTGAACAAAGCCTTCCGCGGTGACGTAACGCTGGGTGTTGTGCGAGTCCATGTTGTAGGACCCCATTCCGACGGATTCCGGAGTCACCACACGGTCTTCGCAGTCATGTTGAGTCATGACGTACGGGCCCAGCATGCGGCGCGATTCCCGGATATACAGCTGATGCGGCCAGCCGTTGTTGTCCTGGAATTCATCTTTGGCGAGTCCCCATTCGGACATGGATGCCCGAACTTCTTCCGGGACACGCGGATCGTTTGCCTGAAAGTACAGCAGGCCGAGCTGGTAGTCGGTATGTTCCTGAATGATTTCCCGGCGACGATCATCGTCAGCTTCGGGATAGTCATAGTTCATGCCGATGTTGTCATAGCTGAACGGACCGTGATTGTTCGTGTCGGTTTTGGCATTAGGGATTCGATCAAACTTGTTCAGAGTGCCCCGCCAGCCGGCATCGTAAACCCGGCCCATCAGTTCGTATTGAGCCGGGTCATAGTTCGCCGGTTTCGGGAAGGGAATTCTGTTCTCCGGGTTCTTCGTCAGACACGTCCGGAAGCAGTAGGCCTGGATTCGATCGTCCCCTGCCCCGTGTTCTCCCGGAGGAGCAGCACTGATCCGGGCGACCAGTCCGCTGGTGGGATCGCCAGGGATGACATACGGGTCAATCTTCATCGAGAAGTGATGTCCGGTGTGACGTCCAGCAGTCTGCACGCCGTTCAATGTTTCCTTGTAGACCGCATTCGCTTCCCGGCCGACATGATACGAGACCCCGGCGGCGGCCATCAGGTCTCCTTCGTAGGTCGCATCCAGAAACATCTTGCCGGAGTAGATTTTGCCGCTCAGCATGGTGATGGACTGGATCCGGTTTCCCTGTTTGACAACGCCGCTCTTGCGGTTCAGAGATTCATTCCGCACGACGGGAATCTGGAATTCGCTCACATAGTCTTCGAAGATCTGTTCCGCGACGTGCGGTTCGAAAACCCACATGGCAGACGGCAGGCCGCTGGCGATCTCTGCGGCTCCCTGATCTTTGACGGGACGCTGCGCCTCCCACTTCCAGGATTCCGGTTTCTGATAGTGCTTCCAGACCCGGTGGTAGAAATCCCGGCTCAGTCCCCCGATTGCTTCTTTTCGGCCGGAGTCGGTATACCCGAGTCCGCCAGACGTCAATCCTCCCAGATGCACATCCGGGCCGACGACGATGACCGACTTCCCCATTTTTTTGGCCTGCACGGCGGCCATCACACCGGCACTCGTTCCGCCGTAGACGACGATGTCGTACTGTTCTTCCGCCGAGGCAAATGCGGTGGTTGAGAGAACGCACAGGCAGGCTGCCAGCAGTTTTTGAATCGTCATGCTGTCTCCTCGTCGAGATGGAACGGTCGTGATGTCGGGACGAACTCCGTCAGGAATGGGTTTCTTCTTCTCCCCGTGAACGCTGATAACGCGGTTGTCCGTGCCAGCCCAGTTTCCGATGCAGGGTGCTGTAGAAGCTGTGCCCGTGCATGCGGACCAACTGAAAGCTGACGGGAGCTTCACGCACGACGACTTGATCCCCTCTCTCGAAGGGAACCTTGATCTGACCGTCAATCACCAGCATCACTCCCGGGGGAGCCTGATCGACAGTCAGCTGGTAAACGGCGTCTGCCCGATCGACGATGGGGCGGATGGACAAAGTGTGCGGGCAGATCGGAGTGATCACGAACGCTCTCAGGTCCTGACGCAGAATCGGGCCGCCGGCGGACAGGTTGTGTGCGGTGGAACCGACCGGTGTGCTGATGATGAGCCCGTCTCCGCTGAAGATGGTGACGGGTTCATCATCGATGTTCAGATTGATGTCGATCATCTGCAGTGACGCCGCTGACAGCAGGGCGACTTCGTTCAATCCGAGATAGGATTGTTCGGTGCCGTCTGAACGACGGTGAATGCACTCGTACATCAGGTGGGGGACAATGCCGTACTGTCGGTCCCGGAGTTCCGGGATGAGCACGTTGAAGTCATCCGGGGTGAGATCTGCAAGAAATCCCAGACGTCCGAGGTTGATTCCCAGCATCGGAATCTGATGGGCGCTGAATCGTCGGCAGGCGCGCAGGATGGCGCCGTCACCGCCGAGCACAATCGCGACTTCCGCATCCGCGACAGAGGCTTCTTCGTCGCTTTCGAAAATCCCGACGATTTCGATTCCCGACTGCTGCAACAGGTTCTGCCGGAGATCCTGCAGGGCGGCCTGAATCCGGGGATGATGATCCCGGCCGATCAGCATCAGTTTCAATGGTGGCTGGGACATGGATGCGCTTCCGTCTGGGGAATGAAACAGGACTGGCTTCTGCAGGATATCAAGCTTGCCGGTCAGGGTCTCTGTTGTCGGTGAATTCCGGCAAGAAACAGGTTGATCCGCAGGAACACAGGGCGCAGAGTTGACCGGTACGGAACTCTGTCCTGTGAAATCGAGCAGACCCGGGGAACGGCTCAGGCAGGATCTTGCGGGGGTTGTGGCGGGTTCAGTGACATTGTCAGTGAACGCAGGAACGGCACGACATGCGGCACGGACAGAAAGACTCGTGCTGAGACAGCCGAACGGGGAAACAGGTTCGTGATGAAATCAAAGCAGAATTCCGTCGCGGAATGCCGGATCAGCACGGCGTTGGCATACCGTCCGCTCAGCATTGCATCGGGAATTCGCAGCTCCTGGTAAATCTCTTCGATTTCTGGTGGAGCCGATTGAGGCTCGCCACTCTGGGGGGGCGAACCGGTCCGTTGTGTGCGATCCAGGATCGGTTCCGTCGGAATGTCGTCGTCGACCGGTTCCGGGAGGGGGCGGGGAACGGTCGGCAGCGGGCCGAACCGCCGTTCGTAATTCGAGAGATTGTCCTGTAACGCCGAGACAAACTGCCGTCCGACCGGGTGTGGCAGAATGACACGTGAGGCCATCCGCTGCTGTTCACCAATCCGCAGTACGAAATCCAGAACGATTTCAAACGGGCCGGTGAGAATCATGACGCCGTTGCTGAGGACACCCTGGCCAATCTCCGCTGGAACGCGGGCACTGACCTGATGATGGCGAATCTCTCCCTGAACCGTTGGCTCCTCTTCGGGAGAGGGCTGATCGAACGGTTCATCTTCATGCGACATGACTCACCTGACCTGCAATGTTGCAGCAGGAGATGGATGATTCCACCTCCTGCTGCGTCTGGATTGAAGTTCGTCCCGTCCCGGATCATTCAGAACTGTTCATTCAGAACGGTGGCTCACGCCCGGCAGGCTTCATGCTTCAGTGGGATCCAGGCCGAATTTTTCTGGCTGCTGGCGACCGACTGCTGAATGAAGTTCATGCCGTCGATTCCATCATACACATTCGGGTAGATCGTGTTCCGCATTTCAAACGATTCCCCGGCGGCTCGTTGAATCATCGCGTCATAGGCAAAACGGTAGATGTTCGCGAAGGCCTCGAAGAACGCTTCCGGATGTCCTGACGGCAAACGGCCCGAGGCGCTGGCCAGCGGAGTCGAGAACGGAGCGCCCGGACTGCGGGTGTAGACCTGCCAGGGTTCACCGTTCCGGCGAACGTACATCTGGTTGGGATCTTCCTGACGCCAGGTGATGGCGGCCTTGGTGCCGTCGATTTCAATGGCGAGATCATTCTCCCGGCCATGGGAAATCTGGCTCGCGGTGACGCTGGCGAGTCCGCCGTTTTCAAACTTGATCAGGGCTGTGCCGTAATCATCGAGTTTGCGTCCGGGTTCGAACGTCTTCAGCGTGCAGGAAATCTCTGCGGGAATCAGTCCAGAGGTATATCGAACCAGATTGTATGCGTGTGTGGCGATATCACCGAACGCTCCGGCGACTCCGGACTTGCTGGGATCGGTCCGCCAGGAGGCCTGCTTCTGATTCGAATCTTCCAGCTTGGTTCGCAGCCAGCCTTGAATGTACTGGGCACGAATCGCCTGGACTTCCCCGAGATCCCCTGCCTGAACCATTTCGCGGATCTGGCGGATGAGTGGATATCCGGTGTAGTTGTGAGTGACGGCGAACACCACTTTGTGTTTCTCGACGAGACCTGCCAGTTCCTCGGCCTCTGCCAGTGTGAGCGTCAGCGGTTTGTCGCAGATGACGTTCAGGCCGGCTTCGACGGCAGCCTTGGAGACCGGAAAGTGCATGTGGTTCGGAGTGGCCACAGTCAGGAAGTCAATTCGATCACCTTCCGGGCGTTTGGCTTCCTGTTCAATCATCTCCTGGTATGAGCCGTAGGCCCGGTCCGGTTGGATGTCATAAGAGGGAGCGGAGGCCTTGGAACGCTCTGCGCTGGAAGACAGGGCTCCGGCGACCAGGACGGCGCGATTGTCGAGGATCGCGGCGGTACTGTGAACTCGTCCGATGAAGGACCCCAGCCCTCCTCCGACCATTCCCATCTTCAGTTTGCGGTTCAGACTGCCGTTCAGGTGTGACATGAATTCGATTCCCTGTTGTTGATCCGTAAGGCTGCGGTCGCTGCGGTGGTGTGATCCGTATCTGGGAACAAGTGTCAGGATGTAACAGCGTGGCTGCATGTTTGACTGTTCGCCGGAGAATAACCGTCCCGATTCCCGGTCGCAACCGGCGGGGAGTTTCGGGAGGGGGGGAGTTGTGACGCCAGGCGGTTCCGGCGGGGGGACTGCCGGTCTGTGATTTCGCAGCGGACTGAGATTGGAATTTGCCAGGTCTTTCGTAGAATGCTGGCTTTTCCTCACCTTCAGGGACACTCCTTTGAACGACGCGCTGAGCAAGGTCAACGTGCTGGTTGAAGCACTGGAATGGATCCGGCGGTTTCGTGATCGCTATGTCGTGATCAAACTGGGAGGAAGTGCCCTCGACGATCCGGAATCAGTGACCCATTGTCTCGGAGATGTCGTGTTCATGGAAGCGGTCGGAATGCGGCCGATTCTGGTTCATGGAGGGGGCAAGGCGATCAGTCGGGCCATGTCCGAATCCGGGATCGAACCCCGATTCGTGCAGGGGAGACGCTATACCGATCCGCAGACCCTGAAAATTGCCACTCGTGTGCTCACGGAAGAGATCTGCGAATCGCTGGCGGACGAAATCAATACACTCGGAGGCCGGGCGATTGGTCTGCATGTCGGCACCGAGAATGTTCTGATCGGAGAAAAGTTGACACTCCCGGGGGAAGACGGGAACCCGATCGACCTGGGGCGTGTCGGTTCCGTTCACCAGATTCGCCGGGATCTCCTGCAGGCGGTCTGCCGTGGCGGAACGATTCCGGTCATTCCGTCGATTGCACTGGATGAACAGGGAGAAGGTCTCAACGTCAATGCCGATACGGCCGCGGCTGCGATTGCGAAACTGATGGGAGCGGAGAAACTCGTTTTCCTCAGTGACGTTCCGGGAATTTTTCTCGACAAGAATGACCCGTCGACACTGGTGTCTCACCTGACGGTGAAACGCTGCCGGGAGTTGATTGCCGACGGAACGATTGCCACGGGAATGGTTCCCAAAGTGGAAGCGGCTCTGGAAGCGCTCGACGTGGGAGTCGAAAAAATTCACATCATCGATGCGAAAATTCCTCACTCCCTGCTGCTGGAAATCTACTCCGATCGTGGTGTCGGAACAGAAATCGTCAGTTGATCATTCGAAATGATTCGGTGCCTGAACTGAGTCACGTTCTCCGCCCCTCACCCCCTGCCCTCTCCCCGCGGGGGAGAGGGAGCAAAGACAAGCCGAAATCTTCGGGCAACATAATTGCCCTCAACCTTTCACCTTCAACCCTCCCCACTCATGTCCCAATCCAAACGCAGTAGTGCCGAAACCGTTGCCCTGTTCGAAAAGTACGTCATTCCCAATTACCGGCGCTACCCGATCAGTCTCGTGAAAGGGGAAGGATCGCACGTCTGGGACGCGGAAGGAAATCGGTATCTCGACCTGTTTCCCGGCTGGGGCTGCAACATTCTCGGGTACTCTCCGACCAGGGTGATCAAGGCGATTCAGGAACAGGTGTCGAATCTGATTCATGTGCCGAATACCTGGCATACCGAACCGCAGGGGGAGTTTGCGGAAGCACTCTGCACGCGCGGGTTCGGCAAAGCCTTTTTCTGCAACAGTGGTGCGGAAGCGATCGAGGGAGCGATCAAGCTGGCCCGCCTGCATACTGCGCCGGAAAAGTACAAAGTTCTCACGTTTACCAACGGATTCCATGGGCGGACTTTCGCGGCGGTCACGGCCACCGCGCAGCCGAAGTACCATGAAGGATTCGGCCCGCTGGTTCCGGGATTCGAGTACGCGCCGCACAATGATCTCGAAGCGGTCCGGAAACTGATGGATCACGAAACGGCCGCCATTCTGATCGAGCCGGTTCAGGGAGAAGGAGGCGTCAATCTCCCGGCTCCTGGATTCCTCGAAGGACTGCGGGCGCTGTGTGACGAACACGGGGCACTGCTGATCTTCGACGAAGTGCAGACCGGCATGGGGCGGACGGGCCACTGGTTCGGATACCAGACATTCGGCGTGCAGCCGGACATCATGACCATGGCCAAGGGGATCGCCGCGGGAGTCGCCTGCGGAGCGTTGATCTGCCGGGAAGAAATCGCCCCGAGTCTGCGCCCCGGGATGCATGCCAGCACGTTCGGCGGAAATCCCCTCGCCATGTCCGCCGGGCTGGCGACTGTCCGCACGATCGAAGAAGAGGGAGTTCTGGAGAACGTCGCCACACAGTCGGCAAAATTTCAGGCTTTCTTCGAACAGCTTCAAACGGAACTTCCCATGATTGAGCAGGTGCGAGTCTGTGGCATGATGGTCGGGATCGAACTGTCGATCGACGCGACTCCCGCTGTGAAAAAGAGCCTGGATCGCGGCCTGCTGATCAACGCCACTCATGATACCGTCGTCCGGTTGCTGCCGGCGTTGAACGTGACGGATGCGGATGTGGAACAGGCCTGCACGGTGCTCGCGGACGTGCTGCGGGAAATGGCTTCCTGAATTTCTGTCACCGATGGACTCCAGCGGGGGTACTGAAAGTATGCCACACGACACTTTCACTCGACTCCCGCTGTTTTTATTGACCGTCCTCTGTCTGCAGGGGCGCTTTCTCTGCGAAAGTGCCCGCGCCGAGTCCGTTGCCGTCACCATTGGTTCGCAATGGACAGCAACTGATTCGCTGAATGTCGGGGAGGAACCGAATGAGGATGCCCGAAACTGTCTGCAGGGGTTGAATTGGCCCCCTGCGGAGTTCACGGTCCAGGTCGAATCCCCACCGCGACCGGCCGCTGAGGAAGCCCTGATTCGGTTCCCTTCTCCGTTGTCTGTGGGGGAAGGAACATTCGACTCGGTCACGATGGAGTGGTTTCAGGTCCGTGATGCGACAGGAGTTCCGGTGCGGGCTCCTGCCATCGTAGTGGTGCATGAATCCGGACGGAACATGCAGATCGGGCGAATGATCGCGCAGGGGTTCCGGATGCGGGGAGTTCATGCGTTCCTGATCCATCTGCCGGGATATGGGGAGCGCCGTGGAGAGCGCCCGCAGACGCTGCACGAACTGGCCAGGCGGTTGCGGCAGGGAATCTGCGACACTCGCCGTGCCCGTGATGCCGTCGCCGCGCTGCCGTGCGTTCTGCCGGATCGCATTGCACTGCAGGGAACGAGTCTGGGAGGCTTCGTCTGTTCCACGACTGCCGGAATCGATTCCGGGTTCCATTCCGTGTTCATCTTCCTGTCCGGGGGAGACATTTACGGCGTGGTCAAGAAGGGGGAACGGGAAGCGAAGCAGATCCGTGACAAACTGGTGACGACCAGTCTGAGTGACGAACAGTTGCGGGAAATTGCCTGGAGCATTGAACCGACGCGCCTGGCGCATCGATTGAATCCCGAGAGAACCTGGCTCTATTCCGGTCTGTTCGATCAGGTGGTTCCCATCGAAAACGCCCGACTGCTGGCACGGACGGCAAAATTGACCGGAGAGCATCATTTTCAAATGCCGGCGGATCACTATGCCGGTGTCCTGCTGCTTCCCGGCCTGCTGGATCAGATGGCGTCCGAGGTCCTGGAAATTCCACTGGATCAGGTGCACTCTCCCCTGCATGCCAGCGGTCTGTCAGGGATGCAATAACGTGTCCGTGCGTGATCTGTGCGAACTCTGCGGAATTTCGTCTGGCATTGAGAAAGCCTGTCGCCCGGCCGACTCAAACTGGTCATACTGAACCAGAGAGGACGGCGTTGACCGCTTCAACTGGCAACCCGACTGGCGCTCCGGCAGACTGTCGGAAGAAGCCATCACCGTCTGGCTGTGATGCGGATCTCGAAGCCCTCTTCCGTTGGCTGTCGGGGTGACAGTGCAGGACCAGATGCCGGACTTGATGACAGGTGGTGTGATGCAGTCGTTGATTGAACCGGCTCAGAAGGTTCTCCTCGAATTACAACGCCAGAACACTCGTCTGGTGCTGGCGGAAAGTTGTACCGGGGGATTACTGGCCTGTGTCTTGACGACACTGCCGGGAGTTTCGGAGGTCTTCTGCGGTTCCGCAGTGACCTACCGGAATGACACGAAATCCTGCTGGATTGATGTTTCCCGTGAAAAACTGGCCGACCCGACAATCGGTCCTGTCAGTCATGATGTCGCCGAGGAAATGTGTCAGGGGGTTTTGAATCGGACACCGGAAGCGGATCTGGCAGCGGCCATCACCGGGCATCTGGGACCGAATGCGCCGCTGGAGCTGGATGGCGTGGTTTATATCGCGACAATGAGACGAGAGCGGAGCCGTCCCACCGTGAGACGCGTCGTGCTGTGCTGTGGGGTTCCCGAGGAAGGAACGCATCGGGATGCACGACGACTGCAAGCGGCACAGCATGTCTTGCAGGCCATTCTGGAGGAATTGATACAATCAGACTCACCGGACGGTCAGACTGACCGGACGGCAATTTGAGGTTTTTTCGGGAAGCGATACGGTTTGATGGCAGATGATCATCCGGAGATGCGGGCGCACGACGGGTTTGATCCAGATTTTACACATTGCCTGTCAGAGAATTTCAACAGGTTCCCTTTTCGCAACCTAAAGTTCACCGACTGCTGCCTGGAAAACAGGGGCAGCACGGCCGGTGAGCGTTTGAGGAAGAAAGGGATATGGCGCCAAGCATTGATAGCACTCATCCTTCAGATCTGGAGCAGCAGCTCGCAGAGAAGGATGAGCTGATCAACGTGCTGACGGGGCAGCTGGAACTGGCCGCTGAGCGGCTGGACCGGTTGCGCCGAATGGGTGCCGATCGTCCCGCGCCTGCGGCCGGGACCGCGTCCGGAACGGTGCCGACGGTCGAGTCTTCTCCGAACCTGGGAACCGATCTGCAGGACCGACTGACGTCCATTCTCGACCAGTGGGAAGATTCCCGCCCCATCGATCGGCTCGACCGGATCGATTCTCATCTTGAACGGCTCCTCGAACTGATTTCCCAGGCCCAGCTGCCGTTGACGTCCCAGGTCGACGAATTGCCTCCAATGGAAGAGGAGACCTGGGAACAGGCTCGCAGCCGGATGATGCAGGGGGATCGCGGACGGCACTTTGAACCGGCAGAGGAATTCCCTGCGGACGAAGAGGAATTCGAGGCGTCTCCCGAGGATGCTCCCCCTGCTCCGGTTCCAGTCCAGCCAGAGAATGACGCCGCGACATTGTTCTCGGCGGTGGAAAGCCGGGATACCTATATCCTGTATCTGACGGAACGGCTCCGCCGGCTTGAACGGTCTCGCTGGGGGCAGATTCCCTGGCAGGAACTGCAATCTGTGCCTGATCAGTTCCGACAGAAAATCGAACAGCTCGAAGAAACACTTCAAGAACAGTTGAAACGAGCGGAAATCGCTCATGCACTGGAACGGGCCGACCTGACCCGGGAGCGGGCCCGACTCAATCAGATGAAGCAGAATCTGGAACACCAGATCAAACGGATCACGCTCGGCTCATCCAGCACGAACATCCCGGCTTTGAAGCCGCCGCAGGCAGAAATCCCGGAGCAGCCGACGAAACCCGAGCCGGAAAAATCGTGGAAACGCCTCTTTTCCCGATAAGCGGACCACCACGGAAAACGGACCTGCGAGGATTTTGAATTTCCTCCGTTGGGGCCGCTTGACAATCAAAAATCTCCCGATACCGTACGTTCTCTCCGGCCCCATCGTCTAGTCGGCCCAGGACACCGGATTTTCAGTCCGAGAACAGGGGTTCGAATCCCCTTGGGGTCAGTCCTGGAAAACGCCGCTCAACTCTGTTGAGCGGCGTTTTTTTATGGGGAAATCCGGCTTTCAGACTCTCGACCAGTTTGGTCGATCATGTGGCCGCGAAGAACGCCTTTCCCTCAATGAAACATTGAGTTTCCACGAGCCAGTACGTCACATGAATGACGAAACCGCTCCAGTTCTGGTGGACCATCCGCACGTCCATCGGGCGAACCGGTCTTAAATCAGGCTGGCGAGGTCGTCGATTCGCAGTTCTTCCCGGCTGGCGAGCGGTTCCCCGTAACTGCGTTCGATGGCCCAGCCCCAGTATCGGGCGCGGTCTTTGACATCATCCAGCAGGGTCGGGTGTTCGTTGCTTCGCCCGGCGATCACCTGACTTTCATAGCAGCGTACGGCCGCCAGTTTCTGTTCGAGGACATCGGAGATATCCACGACGAATGCCGGTTTGGGATGGATCCGCAGGTGAATGCTCCAGAAGTAGTAAATGCGGGGGGGATGAAATCGCTCTCCGGCGAGATCCGTGCGGGAGAGTTTCCCCCAGAATCGGGCAGCATCGACCAATGCACTGGCCGCGACATGGTCCGGATGGGAGTCTTCCCAGTACGGAGCCAGCAGGATCTGCGGTCGGGTCAATCGGAACACTTCCGCCAGTTGACGACGGGCGGCAAGAGAGTTTTCCAGGCGCCGGTTCGGCAATTCCAGCTGATGTCGCCAGGTCAGACCGAGGGTTTCTGTCGCCCGGGCGGTCTCCGCTTTGCGGATTTCCAGAGTGCCGTGAGGAGTCGGTTCTCCATTGGTCAATTCGACCACTCCCACCCGTTTTCCCTGAGCAAGGCTCTTGAGAATGATCCCCCCGACGCTGATTTCGGCGTCATCCGGGTGGGGAGCAACGACGAGCAGGTCGAGGGGCTGTTCGGGAACGTGCATGAAAAATTGCTCTTTACGAATCCAGGGAGATGTGGGATACGACCGGGTGCCGTCCGGACGGACGGATCGATCGTCGATTTGTCCAGGATCTTAGACCATTTCGTCTGACTCTGTGCAGGTCACGACTGGTTTTATGATCAGACCGTTCACGTCGATTTGACTGTTCGTCGTCGTTGATGATGAATGCGGCTCCCCCCTTCCCGTCTTTGACTGGCAGTTTTGACTGACAGCGTTCCCCGGCCCTTTCCCTGTCATCCCCCGTTTCCCCCCTGCCGCCTGCGTGCGGAAGGATGTTTCATGCGATACCTACCGATTCTGCTGCTGTTTTCCCTGACGATTCCAGGCTGCCAGTCCCTGATGCCCTCTCGAGCCGTCCGCTCGGCTGCCAGCGATACCCCGGAAAAAGAAGATCCCTGGGTACGGAGTGCCGGAGATATTGCCCGGACTGAACATTCTTACGAGGAAGTTCATGATCCGCTGGGATTGCGAAAATTCTTCACGTCGGAAAAAGCCCGGGAAATCGAGCGAAACGTCGGTGTCGGCGACTGATGCCAACGTCCTGTTGCGGATTCCCGTCTGCTCGCGTGTCCGCTCTGGGTTTGCCCGGACATTCTGAGCCAAGGGGAACTTGGAATCCCGTTCTGCGTCTTGCCGTCCGAGCCGTCACCTGGTTTCAGGACGTTTGATCGGCGCACCGTCGTGATCTGAATCACGCTCTTCGGTCCACTTCTTCCCGTGCCCGTTGGGACACACTGGCGTGTCGCTTTTTTTCAACTTGCCAGAAGATTCCTCCCTCCTGTTCTTCCGCCGTGAGCTACGGTTCAGCGTGAAGAATTCTCACTGAGGGGGAATCCGGTGAGATTCTCCCGCCGTTGGTTCGCCAGCGGGCAGCAAAATCAACAGGGACAACCCCCGTGATCTCGCCGTCTGACTGTCTGAGGATGTGGAAGAACCAGCACGCAACCGTTCGACGTGCCGCACCGGAACCCCTGCTGCGGCATCGTCCTGAAAATGTTGTCGGAAATGTTGTCATTGAGATCTGGAACGAGACCGCACATGCCTCCTGCTCCCACCGCACCCGGCCGATCGAAGAAAGATCCTTCAGTCGGTGAATTCGAAAATCTGAAACGTCTGATTCACGGCAAGCTGGTCGACAAACTCGATTTGAACCGGCTGGGTGAACTTCAGGGGGAAACCCTGCGCCGGGAAATTCGACTGGTGGTCGAACATCTCTGCGATACCGAGAATCCGCTGCTGAACCGATCCGAGCGGGAACGTCTGATTGAAGAAGTGCTCGACGAAACCTTCGGGTTCGGTCCGCTCGAACTGCTGATGAAGCAGGAAGGGGTGGCGGATATCATGATCAACGGTCCCAAGAAGGTGTTCATCGAAAAAGGGGGACGCATCGTCCGCTCGGACGTGACGTTCCGCGATAACGATCACCTGCTCCAGATTCTGGACCGGATTGTCTCCCGCGTGGGGCGTCGAATTGATGAAACGTCGCCGATGTGCGATGCCCGTCTGCCGGACGGCTCCCGTCTGAACGCGATCATTCCTCCGCTGGCTCTCGACGGCCCGGCCCTGACGATTCGAAAATTCGGGTCTCGCCCGCTGACGCTGGAAGACCTGTTGAAGTTCGGTGCGTTTACCCCGGAAATGGTGATGCTGCTGGAAGGGGCGATGAAAGCCCGATTGAACATCATCATCAGCGGCGGAACCGGTTCCGGAAAAACGACGCTCCTCAACACGTTGTCGAGCTTCATTCCGAGTGACCAGCGCGTGATCACCATCGAAGACGCGGCAGAACTCCAGTTGCAGCAGGAACACGTTCTCCGACTGGAAACCCGCCCGGTGAACATTGAAGGAAAGGGACAGATCACCGCAACCGATCTCGTGAAGAACGCGCTGCGTATGCGTCCCGACCGGATCATCATCGGGGAATGCCGGGGACCGGAAACCCTCGACATGCTGCAGGCGATGAACACCGGTCACGAAGGATCGATGACCACGGTTCACGCCAACAACCCGCGCGATGCGGTCGCCCGTATCGAAACGATGGTCACGATGGGGGGGACGGAACTTCCCTTGAAGGCGATCCGCCACCAGTTGTCGTCCGCTGTGGATCTGATCATTCAGGCCAGCCGGCTCCAGGGGGGACCACGAAAAATCACATATATCACCGAGGTCATGACGATGGAACAGGACACCATCATCATGCAGGACATTTTCAAATACGTTCAGGACGGAATCGATGCCGACGGCCGGGCATTCGGTCACTTCGAAGCGACCGGCGTCCGTCCCGGCTTTATGCACCGGCTGGAATCGGCGGGCGTGAAACTGCCCGGCAACTTGTTTGCGGCCCGGCGGCTCGGCAAGTAATTCCAGGAACACGATCCCCGTCATTTTCTGCTCACCAGGCGTTCCCATGTTTCCGATTGATTTTCAGATGTCTCCGCTGGTCATCTCAATCATCGCCTTTGTCGGGGTGACGGGATTGATCGGCACGTTGGCTCTGCTGGTGTCCCGAAACGGCGCGAATGAGATCGAAGACCGTCTGGATCTCCTGGCCGGGAAGAAGGTCAAAACCTCCGACTCCCAGTCGGTTTCGGTGACCCGCGAAGTCTTGAAAACCGATTCGCTCAGTGGCATTGCACAACTCTCGTATCGGCTGTTTCAGCGATTCGGGAATCTGAAGATGCTGTATGTTCAGGCGGATCTTTCGATCCGGCAGGAGCAGTTTCTGGCTCTTGTTCTGGGAGCCGGAGCGTTCGGTTTCCTGGTGAGTGTGATCGTCAATCTTCCCATTCCATTGTATCCGCTGGTCGTGCTGGTCAGTGCGCTGTTGCCGTTCGGCTGGCTGATGTTCTGCCGGGCCCGGCGATTCAAACGATTCGCAAAGCAGTTGCCGGATGCGATGGAACTGATCGGGCGAGCACTGCGGTCCGGACACTCCCTCGCCGCGGCGCTCAAGGTGGTGGTCGATGAACTTCCCGACCCGATCTCCAAAGAATTCAACATTGCGTATGAAGAGCAGAACCTGGGGATTCCGCTTGATCAGGCGCTGAAAAGCCTGTACTTGCGCATGCCGAACATGGACTACAAGTTCTTCGCCATGGCGGTCGCGATTCAGCGTCAGTCCGGGGGAGATCTTGCAGAGATTCTCGACAAAATCGGGCACATCATCCGGGAACGGTTCCGGATTCTTGGTCAGGTTCAGGCGTTGACCGGAGAAGGTCGTATCAGCGGAATCGTGCTGATGGCATTGCCGATCGCCCTGTTCTTCGCCGTCTGGTATCTCAACGAAGAGTACGTGATGCTGCTGTTCACCGACGAACTGGGCCGCAAGATGGTGGCCGTCGCGGTCGTCCTGCAGATCCTGGGAGCCGTCGCGATCAAGAAGATCGTGGCCATCAAAGTGTGATGGGAGTCACCGGAGCGGTGGATACTGGATCCCCCTGATTCCGTTTTGAGACTGAACTGACGGGAGTTCCTGAAAGCGGGCAACTCCGATGGAGACGGTGAGAACTGCCGTGTGGCGCAGTTTGACGAACATTCTTGAACACGTCTGAATTTCGGCGCAGTGTTATGGATCCGCAACTTCTCAGCCAGATTCTTCCGTTTGCCGTCTTTGCTGCGGTCGTCATCATGGTCTGGGCAATCTCGAGCCTGTTGACCTCGGACGAGACACGGGCCTCCGAGCGACTGCGTGACCTGAAAGATCCGCGCAGGCGGGGAGAGGGTGATCGGGAGACCAGCCTGAAATCGGTCTTTCAGAAAGCCGCACCGGCCCTGTCCAAAGCGCTGGAACCCAAGACTGACCTGGAACAGAGCAAACTCCGCGTGAAACTGGCCAATGCGGGATTTTCTTCCCCCGCTGCGGTGACGACGTTTCTCGCGGTCAAAGTGATGTGCAGTCTTGCAGGGGCGATCCTGGGAGGTGCAGGCACCGCGTTTGTGATCGGATTCAAGGCCGACAGCCTACTCGGGCTGGCCATCGGTGGCGGTCTGGGGATGTTCCTTCCGGATACTGCCTTATCTTTGATGGCCTGGTCCCGGAAAGACAGAATCTTCCTGTCGCTGCCGGATGCCCTCGATCTGCTCGTGGTCTGCGTCGAAGCCGGTCTCGGGCTGGACGCCGCGATGCGTCGTGTGGCGGAAGAACTGGGAGACACCGCCAAGGATATCTGCGACGAGATCAATCATTGCAATTTTCAATTGCAGATGGGGCGTCCCCGTCGGGAAGTGCTGCATGATTTCGGGATCAGAACAGGGGTCGATGATGTGAAAGCCCTGGCGGCGATTCTGATTCAGGCGGATAAATTTGGTTCGTCGATCGCCCAGGCACTCCGCGTTCAGTCGGACAGTATGCGGATCAAACGCAGTCAGCTGGCTGAAGAAAAAGCGGCCATGACCGCGGTGAAGATGATTTTTCCACTGGTTCTGTTCATTTTTCCAGGAATTTTCGTGGTCCTTGTGGGGCCGGCCGCCATTCTGATGATCCGGCAGCTGCTGACCACATAACCCGGTTTTCTCCAAAAATCCAAATTGCGGTTCCGTTGTAAGTCTCTTACAATTCATGGGGATTGGGGATTTTGCGCCTGAAGTCACCGGTGTTCAGGGAACACGGAATCACCCGTTTTGTGATGTGGTGAAGTGTTTCCAATGACCGGGAGACGGAGCACTCGCAGGACATGACGTCCCGCAGGCGCACGTGTTCGGAGGAGAAGGCTTCCCATGTTGAGTCGGATCGTTGCGTTCGGAACAGTCGCTGTGTTCTGCGCGGTCAGTAGCGCGTCTCTGGCCTTCGCTCAGGATTTGAACTGGGCGGAAAAGATGTTTTCGGAGCTCAAACATGACTTCGGAACCGTCGCCCGGGGGGCGGATACGCGAACATACATCTACGTGACGAACATCTACGAAGAAGATGTCAGTATCACGAACGTCGGGACAACCTGCGGCTGTACGGCGGCCCAGCCCGACAAAACGCTGCTGAAAACGCATGAAAAAGCGGCGATCGAAGTCAAAATGAACACCGTGAAGTTCATGCGGCGCAAAGACTCGAACGTCGACGTCACCATGACCTTTCATGGACCACAGGGAGCATCGACCAGAACCGTTCGGGTTCCGATCACGGCTTACATCCGGTCCGATGTCGTCATCTCTCCAGAACCGGGAAATGCCGATTTTGGTGTCGTGGAAGCCGGTGTCGGGGGAGAACGGCGACTGGAAATCTCCTACGCTGGCCGCGAAAACTGGTCAATCACCAATGTGCGGGTGCCGAATCCGAATGTCGAAGCGAATCTGACAGAGACATATCGCGGAGCCGGACGGGTGAACTACCAACTGGTGGTCAAACTGAAAGACTCTGCCCCCCTGGGAGCGATTCAGGACCAGATTACCCTGGTGACCGATGATCCAGGGTCTCCCGAAGTTCCCGTCCTGGTGATGGGCAAAATCGAACCGGACATCGTGGTCTCTCCGTCGACCTTGCCGCTGGGGGCGATGAAACCTGGCGAGTCAAAAGAATTTCGGGTGGTTCTGCGAGGGAAACGCCCTTTTGCGATCTCTCAGATCCATTGCAATGCCGCTGACTTCTTCGAAGTGAAGCAGCCGACAGCCGAGGTGAAGACGGTCCACATCATCTCATTCAAAGTGACCGCCCCCGCGTCAGGGGATATCTCGGAACAATTGTCATTCACGATTGCGGGACGGCCAGAACCGGTGACCTGCAAAGCGGAAGGCAAAGTCGTGAGCGGGACATAGAGCCGTTCTCGAACGTGTCGCTTTGAAATCAAAAACGGGAGATGCCAGAGGAATCCGGCATCTCCCGTTCACTTTGAGCATTTCCATCAACTCTTTGGGCGACCTGGCACGCGGGCACCAGCAGTGTCCCCTTTCTCCAGATTCAGGAGACGTGATTTCATCGTCAGCCCAGAGGGAGCGGAATATCCGCCGAGCTTTCCTTTCGCTCCAAGAACCCGATGGCATGGAATCACCAGCGGCAACGGATTTCGGGCCATGATGGAACCGACTGCGCGGGCGGCTCTCGGTTTTCCTGCCGCTTCCGCCAGTTCTCCGTAAGAGATTGTTCGCCCGTATCCGATGCTGGCAAGTTGTTCTCGAACCCGTTTCTCGAAGGGGGTGCGATGAGCGACATCCAGCGGAATTCGATTGAGGTCGACCGCATCGCCACGGGAATAGGCAACCAGGAGTTCCCTGGTCTCCTGCATCCAGTGGGGAAGTTCCCCCTTCGATGCAGAGACATTTCCCAGCGCGGCCAGTGCGTCTTTGGAGGAGGCGTGTCCGAACGTCAGATTTCGGAGTCCCCGTTCAGAGCCCACGATTCCCATCCATCCCAGGGCACTGGAGAACATTGTCACCCAGGTTTCTGAAGCGATAGTGTGTTTTGTCGTCATGTGAAGGTTTCTCTTGATCTTGCTCGAACGAGAGCGGTTTCGTCATTCCTGTGACGGACTGGCTCGTGGAAGCCCCATGTTTCATTGAGGGAAAGACGTTCTTCGCGGCCACGTGATCGACCAGACTCAGTCCTTCCCAGTTTGCCAGCGAAGAATGGCGAGGGGGGAGGGATCAGGATTCAGGGGGCAGAAAAGACGGGGAAAGTCCTGCATTTCCGATCCACTTTCACCTTCAGCGGCACAAACTGGGAACGACTGAAACTGGTCTATCACAACGGGCAAATCGGGGAAGTGCGAGGCGGCTTGTCCGTCGTCTACCAGCCGGAACAGCCGCACCCGTACTGACTGTACACCGAATAAGGGCTGGCATAGGAAGACACGGCTGCTGGTCTCCAGTTGTAGCCGGTCACCGTATATCGGGCATACCCTGTCGTCACCGGAATCGAATACGACGTGTTGATCACCGGCATCGTCGAGAGACCGCCGTAATACGTGCTGACGCCATAAGGATTCGGATAAATCCCGTACGCAGACGGTGGTGCCCGATAGGCGGAATAGTATCCCGTTCCCAGTCCATACCCAGATCGGGTGGGTGTGTTCAGGTAGGTCGAATATACCAGTGGCGTTCCTGTGGCATAATAAGGGACTCCGTAACCGTATCCGCGGTAACCGTAGTATCCTGAACCGTAATATCCCGGCCCGTAATATCCCGAACCGTACCCGGCATTCCATCCGAGTGGACGGTAACCCCAGCCGGACCCGTAGCCACCCCCGTAGCCACCGTAGTAGGGTCTGGCATATCCCGCGTAGAACCCCGGAGAGCCGAAGCCGATCGAAATGCCGGAGCGATATCCGTAGCCACCCCAGCCATACGCAGGGCGTCCCCAGCCGAAACCCCGGTAGCCGGAAGACCAGTATCCACCAGATCCGCGATAATGATGACCGGCTTCAAGGGGTGAAGCCGCAACGAACAGCAGCAGGCAGACGGCAAGCAGCGCCCCAGGCAACAGACGTTTCATGACACACTCCTCAAAAATTTCCTGACTTCATCATCCGCTTTGGCAAGGGAATGTCAACAGGCGCGGTCTTCGACGTCATCTGGCCGCAATGGACCATCCAGGCAATGGACTCTGCAGACAGAGGGAAGGTGAGCCCATCAGCCTGAGCACCGGGACTCATCAGCGAACCTTGTTGTCACGTTCGGATCTGGCTATCTTGCTTCGAGTTGTGTCAGATCGACAGAGAGCGAATCCGGGTTGAGAAGAACATCATGGCCAGAAACGCGAAAATCGGACTCGTCCTCTTTGTGGTCTATCTGCTGTGTTATGCGGGTTTCGTCGGTCTGAATGCGTTTTCGCCGCAGGTCATGGCGCAAACGCCTTATCCGCAGATCAATCTGGCGACGGTCTATGGGTTCGGTCTGATTTTACTGGCATTGCTGCTGTCTCTCGTCTACGGCGTACTCTGTTTCTTCTGCGGTGATCGACAAGGACCGGCCTCGTGATTTATGAACCAAGCTGGATTGCGGTGATCATCTTTCTGATCTTCGTCGCCGCGACCATGGGACTGAGTTTTTATCTCGGCAGCCGCAGTCGTTCCTCTCAGGGATACTTTGCGGCGCATGGGCAGATCCCCTGGTTCATCAATGGAATCGCGTTCGCCGGCGATTACCTGTCTGCCGCGTCATTCCTCGGCATCTGCGGGATGATCGCCTTTTACGGGTACGACGGGTTCCTGTACTCGATCGGGTATCTGGCCGGCTGGATTGTCGCGCTGTTTGTCGTCGCAGAGCCCATGAAACGGCTGGGGAAGTTCACATTCGCGGACGCCCTCGACAGCCGTTTTCAGTCACGCGGAATCAAGCTCACAGTGGGAATCAGTACCCTGGCGGTCAGTCTCTTCTATCTGATTCCACAGATGGTCGGAGCCGGAGCGCTGGTGCAGCCGCTGCTGGGGTTGAGTCACTGGCAGGGGGTTGCACTTGTCGGGGCGACGGTGATTTTCATTGTCGTCTCTGCCGGGATGGTCTCGACCACCTATGTTCAGTTTCTCAAAGGGGGCCTGCTGGTCCTCTTCAGTCTGGTGCTGACGGTGATGATTCTGAACCGGGGATTGATTGTTCAGCAGGGGGGAATTGACGGCCATCAGTTTCGCACGCTGGGACCGGTCAGCGATGAACAGCTGGCGAAGCCGGACTGGACGGAACAGTTCTTCTTCAAATCCAGTCTGGAAGACGTGGACCTCGCCTGGAGCGAACGGGGGTACTACCGGATTCACGATTCTCTCAACAACGAAATCACCACCTGGCGTCTGGAGCCGTTGCCCGACGGGCAATACCTGTTACGGGAAGCACAGACGGTGACCAGAACTCCGGATGGAACGGTGCTGGTGAACGGGCAGCCCAAGGGAGTGCGGAAAGGAGAACCGGAGCTTCATCCGGTCGGCTATCTCAGCAGTCTGTCGAACGGGAAGACGCGGACCGGTCCGCTGAACCCGATTTCCTACCTGCAGGAGATCTATGGGGCGGAAGTGGTTCAATGGCCCAGCGAATCGATTGTTGAAGCGGATGGAAGCAGGACGACGTTCTATTATCCCAAAGTCACACCCGGCAGCCGATTGCTGATGCCGGGGAACCATCCGACCTTCAAGGGGATTCACAGCAACCATCTCTCGGACCGGATCAATTTCGTGTCACTGATGCTGGCGCTGTTCTGCGGGACCGCGTCCCTGCCCCACATCCTGATTCGCTATTACACCGTCAAAGATGAAGTGAGCGCCCGGAAAAGCACGATCGTCGGCATCGGGGCCATCGGCTTCTTTTATATTCTCACGTTGTACCTGGGACTGGGAGCCATGGTCAGCGGAGCGCTGGATGTCACAGACACGAACATGGCCGCCCCGTTGCTGGCCAAGAGTATGAATGAATGGCTGTTCGCCATGATTTCCGCCATCGCGTTTACAACGGTTCTGGGAACGGTCAGCGGATTGATTCTCGCGTCGAGCGGTGCGATCACTCACGATCTGCTGATGTCGACCTTCCGATTGAAGCTGAATGACTTCGAGCAGGTTCGGATTGCGAAGTTTGCCTCCGTGCTGATCGGAGCCATCGCCATCGTGCTGGGAATTGTCTTTGAAAAGCTGAACGTCACCTATCTGGTGGGCTGGGCCTTCAGTGTGGCCGCATCGGCGAACCTGCCGGCGCTGGTCATGATGCTCTTCTGGAAGGGGACGACCAAGCAGGGAGTCATCGCTGCCGTCACGGTCGGCATGGTGTCGTCGCTCGCCTGGATTCTGCTGAGTGAAGACACATTCAAGAGTGTCTACGGGCTGGACCCGTCACTGGCGATCGTCCCGTTCAGCCAGCCAGGGATCGTGACTATCCCGCTGGGCTTTCTGACGCTGATCGTGGTCTCCCTGATGACCCGTTCCCGGGAATAGCCGCGATCCGTCAGGCACCTGGTTGGGCTTGGGGGAAATTCGAAATTCGAAACCGGAAATTCAAAACAGATCCAGAATTTCAACGCCCCAGACAGACAGGCCGTTTGAGGGCTTTGAATTTGAAGCATTCGAATTCGTTTCGAATTTCCGGTTTCGAATTTCCCTACAAGGTTCTCGAAATCCAAGCCGTTGTGACACGGCACTCCGGAAACACGAAAGGCCCCGACGGTCTCTCAGGTCGTCGGGGCCTTACTGTGATTCACATTGTGAACTTCGGCAGGAATCGAGCCCTTTCTCAAGGGGCCGGTGGACTCCTCTCTCTTTGGTCTGGTGTCGAGGAACCAGACCAACTCAATCACCGCAGAAACACTCAGGCACGAACCGTGCCAATGGGCTCGGAAAATCGGTGGTCTGTGTTTCTAACTTCTTATGTGTGAATGGGTTTTGCTGTTTTGTGGAAAACGGGGCGCCAAGACCCTCTCCGGTGCCGTTGTAAATTCGACAGGCCGATTTCCCCTGGAATGCAGAAACTGCAACCTTGGAGAAGGTCTGCTGACTGAAACCTTACGGTGATTCGTGAGCCGTCTGGGCCATCGTTTCCGCGAACGCTTTCAGTTCTTCGAGCCCCTGCTCTCTTGCGGAATTCATCGTCTCGAGGTGGCGGACGATTGCCGTCCCGACGATGACCCCTTGAGCCAGTCCCCGCAAGGGGGGGACATGCTCCGGACGACTGATGCCGAATCCGACCGCCAGCGGCAGTTCGGTTTCTTCCCGCAACCAGGCCAGTTGATCGAGCAAGGCACTCGCCACCTGAGTCCGTTCGCCAGTTGTTCCGGCCACGGCGATGATGTAGACGAACCCGGAGCCGTTGGCGAGAATCTGTTTCACCCGTTTGCGGGGTGTCGTCGGGGCGATCAGCTGAATCAGGTGGAGATCACGCGATTTCATCAGCGAGAAGAGTTCCCCCGCTTCGGCTCCCGGCAGGTCCGGGACGATCAACCCGGAGAGTCCGGATGAGACACACAGGTCGAGAAACGCTTCGACCCCGGTCCGGAAGATGATGGCATACGAGACCATTCCGACCAGAGGGGGAGTCTCTGCGGATTTCAGTTCCGCAAGGGCCTCGAAGATCTGGTGGACGGTCACCTTCTTCTGGAGTGCCCGGGTGTACGATTCCTGAATGACCGGGCCGTCGGCGACGGGATCGCTGTACGGAAAACCGATTTCAATCAGATCGACACCCGCAGCAGACAGCGCCCGGATTGCGGAGACGGTCCCGGCGAGATCGGGATCCCCCGCGGTGATAAACGGCATGAAGGCCATTTTCTGGGCCTGACGCAATGCGGCGAATGTTTCTTCAATCCGATTCGACACCACTTACTCCTGTTGGAAAACATTCGCGGATTCGGGGGGCAACGGATTCACTTCCGGACGAACCCGGGCACCCAGGATGATGATCCCCATTCCAATCAGACAACACACAGCACCGATCCAGTCGGTCGGAATGGGACGAATCCCTTCGACCTGCCACATCCAGAAGACCGCGACGGAAATGTACACCCCGCCGTAGGCCGCGTAGACCCGTCCGGCGGATGTCGGGTGGAGCGTCAACAGCCATGAAAACAGAATCAGACTCAACGCGGCGGGGATCAGCAGGAGCGGAGACCCATTCCGATTGAGCCACAGAGACGGCAGGTAACATCCGACGATTTCGGCAATCGCCGTGGCAATGAACAACACTGTGGTCTGAAGGAGTGACATCGCTGGAAGTGGATCAAAACATGCTCAAGGAACATTCGAGCAAACGGCTTCAGATATCGAGTTTCAGCAGTCGGGCGACTTCGTTGATGTCCTTGTCTCCTCGACCGGACAGACAGATGACGACCACTTCATCTTTGGAACGGTTCTTGGCCGACTTGATCGCCTGAGCGAGTGCGTGACTGCTTTCGACGGCCGGCAGAATTCCTTCGAGCTTCGCGACTTTTCGATACATCTCGAGGGCTTCTTCGTCGCTGGCCGTGACATAATTCACTCGACCGGAATCCTTCCAGTACGCATGTTCCGGGCCGACGCCGGGGTAATCGAGTCCAGCCGAAACGGAATGGACGTCGAGTGTCTGACCGTCTTCATCCTGCAGGACGTAACTGTAACTGCCGTGGAGAATTCCCCGGTTCCCATAGGTCAACGCACTGGCGTGATCTCCGGGATTGGAACCGCGTCCCCCCGCTTCCACTCCGGTGAGTGACACCGCGTAATCTTCAACGAACGGGTAGAACATCCCGGCGGAATTCGATCCTCCTCCGACACAGGCGACCACTTCATCCGGCAGTCGCCCGAGGATCTCCAGGCACTGTGCCCGGGTTTCCCGTCCGATCACCGACTGGAAATCCCGGACAATCATCGGGAACGGGTGCGGGCCGACCACGGAACCCAGGATGTAATGGGTGGTCTCAACGGTGGCCATCCAGTCACGTAAGGCTTCGTTCACCGCGTCGCGCAGCGTCCGGGAACCGGAAGTTACCGGTCGAACTTCCGCTCCCATCGTCCGCATCAGAAAGACATTCAAACGCTGGCGGCGAATGTCTTCTTCCCCCATGAAGACGACACATTCGAGCCCGAATCGGGCACAGGCCGTGGCGGTGGCGACTCCATGCTGTCCGGCCCCCGTCTCGGCGATCACTCGCTTCTTTCCCATCCGCAGCGTCAGTAATGCCTGCCCGATGGTGTTGTTGATTTTATGGGCGCCGGTGTGATTCAGGTCTTCCCGTTTGAAATAGATCTTCGCCCCGCCGATCGCATCCGTCAGACGTTCGGCAAAGTAGAGCGGACTGGGACGCCCGACAAACGTCTTGAGCAGGTGGTCGAGTTGTGAGAGAAACTCCGGATCTTTCTTGGCTCGATCGTATTCGGCCGTCAGTTCATCGAGTGCCTGAATCAGAGTTTCCGGTACGAACCGGCGACCGAAATCGCCAAATCGTCCATTGCTGTCCGGAACATTCTTGGTCGCTGCCGACATGCCTGATTGCCTTTTTCAGCCGAATTCAGAAGGAACGTGGTGACCCAGATCCGGGAGTCGCGTCGTTTCTTCGAGGGAACCAGCGAGATTATGGAGTTCCCTCCCCGGGCGTCAACGCCCCGTCGGGAAAGAGCCGTGCTTCCTCAATTCGGTTCGGCCAACTCATTGTCGAGAAGATGGCTCCCAGACGGTCACAGGAAGGATCAACCACGAATCAGCGGGATTCGGGAGTTCCTGAACCACTTTTTCTCTCTCTGACGTCTGTGTGGCAAAGCGAGTTCACAGAGAATCAGGATTCACCATGACATCAATAATCTTGACTTTGTTGATGCGTGTGTGTAACTTGACGCATCAGAGCGTTTCGGAATGAATTCCACATTTCACTTCTTCTGATCATTTCCGGTCATCGTAAGTCATTTCGGGCCTCGCTCTTTAAACGGAAATGTGGTTACTGCGGTAGACCAAACCACAGCCAGGAGACTCTTCTCATGCTGTCAGGTTTTCGTCTTTTTTCGCAAGCTTACCCCCCCCCCCCCCCCCCCCCCCCCCCCCCCTCCTCCTTCTCTTTTTTTCTTTTTGGGGTGTGGTTGCTTGCTGCGTCTAGAGAGGACGAATTTTATCTTAATCTTTTTTTTTCAGTTTTTTTTT
>Ga0182736_1000207_pt1 | contig 114890 bp, 111 predicted proteins | sample eDN5th30CKraftBY_FD_128882 | JGI IMG/M metagenome (GOLD analysis project Ga0182736, IMG submission 128882) | Enriched backyard soil microbial communities from Emeryville, California, USA - eDNA 5th pass 30_C Kraft BY (version 2) (version 2) | ecosystem: Environmental > Terrestrial > Soil >... | reverse complement strand
CCCGCGCGAGTTCACGCCCGCCCCGCCAACCGCGCCAACTCCGGGAAGTCCCGCGTAGCGGGACCGGCTTCGCTGCGCCCCACCGCGGGCCGCCCCACCCCACCGGTCAAGGACGGTTCAAGAGCCCGATCCCAGACATTCATGAAGGTCGATTCAGCCTAGGCAGTTGATCCAGGAGGCGGTGGATCCGGCTCCGCCGGTCCACCCGCATCGCCCCCTGGGGGGCGCCCGAAGGGCGTAGGGGGGCTCCATGTCTTTTTGTCGCCAAAGGTTACGCGCGCCCGGATCGCGGGCTTTCGCAACTCCCGCTATAATTCCGATTTCCCGCAAGCGCTCGGCAAAAACCGGGCGCCATTGGCAATGACCAAGTATGTATTCGTTACCGGTGGCGTGGTGTCTTCCCTGGGGAAAGGCATTGCCGCCGCGTCTCTGGCCGCTATTCTCGAATCGCGCGGCCTCAAAGTCACCCTCCTCAAGCTCGATCCCTACATCAACGTCGATCCCGGCACGATGAGCCCGTTCCAGCACGGCGAGGTCTTCGTCACGGAAGACGGCGCCGAGACCGACCTGGACCTGGGCCACTACGAGCGCTTCATCTCGGCGCGCATGCGCAAGGTGAACAACTTCACCACCGGCCAGATCTACGAATCGGTGCTGCGCAAGGAGCGGCGGGGCGACTATCTGGGCAAGACCGTGCAGGTCATCCCGCATATCACCAACGAGATCCAGGACTTCATCGCGCGCGGCGCATCGGCGGCCTGGGATGGCGAGACCGATGTCGCCATCGTCGAGATCGGCGGCACGGTGGGCGACATCGAGTCGCTGCCTTTCCTGGAAGCCGCGCGCCAGATGAGCCTGCGCCTGGGGCGCGGCGGCGCGGCCTTCGTGCACCTGACGCTGGTGCCCTTCATCGCCTCGGCCGGCGAACTGAAAACCAAGCCCACGCAGCACTCGGTGCAGAAGCTGCGCGAGATCGGCATCTATCCGCATGCATTGCTGTGCCGTGCCGACCGTCCCATCCCGGACGACGAGCGCGCCAAGATCTCGATGTTCTCGAACGTGCCGCTGGACGCGGTCATTTCGGTCTGGGACGTCGATTCCATCTACAAGATCCCCGCCATGCTGCACAAGCAGGGCCTGGACGAGCTGGTCTGCGAGACGTTGGGGCTGCAGCCCCAGCCGGCCGATCTGTCCATGTGGGATCAACTGGTCCATGCCCGCGAGAACCCCGAGGGCGAAGTGCATATCGCGATGGTCGGCAAGTACGTGGACCTGACCGAGTCGTACAAATCCTTGACGGAAGCGCTGGTGCACGCGGGCATCCATACCCGCTGCAAGGTGGTGGTGGACTACATCGACTCCGAGGAAATCGAGAGCGAGGGCGTGGGCAAGCTGGGCAAGTTCGACGCGATCCTGGTGCCCGGCGGCTTCGGCAAGCGCGGGACCGAGGGCAAGATACAGGCGATCCGCTACGCCCGCGAGAACGGCGTTCCCTATCTGGGCATCTGCCTGGGCATGCAACTGGCGGTGATCGAGTTCGCCCGCCATGTGGCCGGCCTGGCCGGCGCCAACAGCACGGAGTTCGATCCGGATACCCAGCATCCCGTGGTGGCGCTGATCACCGAATGGATGGATCGCGAGGGCCGCGTCGAGCGCCGTTCCAATACTTCCGACCTGGGCGGCACCATGCGCAAGGGCGCGCAGCGCTGCCCGGTCAAGGACGGCACGATGGCGCACGACATCTACGGCGACGAGGTGAACGAGCGCCACCGCCATCGCTACGAGGTGAACAATGTGTACGTGCCCAAGCTGGAGGAGGCCGGCATGGTCATCAGCGCGCGCACGCCCACCGAGAACCTGCCGGAAATGATGGAGCTGCCCGATCACCCGTGGTTCATGGGCGTGCAGTTCCACCCCGAATTCACGTCCACGCCGCGCGACGGTCATCCGCTGTTCTCGGCCTATATCCGCGCGGCGCGCAAGCACAAGCTGCAGCGCGTGGCGGCGGATCAGGGCTGAGCCGCCTGGAGGTCACCATGAGCCAAGACCCGCACGCCTCGACCCGCAGCTATCCGATCTGCGGCTTCGAGATCGGCCTTGCCAAGCCGTTCTTCCTGATCGCCGGACCCTGCGTGATCGAATCGCAGCAGATGGCGATCGATACGGCCGGCGTCCTGAAAGAGTTGACCGGCAAGCTGGGCATCCCTTTCATCTACAAGAGTTCGTTCGACAAGGCCAACCGCAGCTCGAGCAAGTCGTTCCGCGGCATGGGCATGGATTTCGGACTGAAGGTGCTGTCCGAGGTGAGGGCGCAGGTCGGCGTGCCGGTGCTGACCGATGTGCATGAAACCGAGCAGGCCCGTCCCGTGGCCGATGTGGTGGACATGTTGCAGACGCCCGCCTTCCTGTGCCGCCAGACCGATTTCATCCGCGCCTGCGCCGCCACGCTCAAGCCCGTCAACATCAAGAAGGGCCAGTTCCTGGCGCCGCACGACATGATCAACGTCGTGGCCAAGGCCCGCGAAGCCGCGATCGAGGCCGGCGGCGACGGCGGCAACATCCTGGTGTGCGAGCGCGGCGCATCGTTTGGCTACAACAATCTCGTGTCGGACATGCGCTCGCTGGCTATCATGCGCGAGACGGATTGTCCGGTCGTGTTCGATGCCACGCATTCGGTGCAACTGCCGGGCGGGCAGGGCACGACTTCAGGCGGGCAGCGTGAATTCGTGCCGGTGCTGGCGCGGGCGGCGGTGGCCGTGGGCGTGTCGGGCCTGTTCATGGAAACGCACCCGGATCCGGCCCATGCCAAGTCCGACGGGCCCAACGCGGTTCCGCTGGCGCGCATGGGCGACCTGCTGGCATCGCTGATAGAACTCGACCGCGTGACCAAGCGTCACGGGTTCCTCGAAAACGATTTCCAATAACTTTCTTGAGACTGGACTCCTATGAGCGCAATCGTAGACATCATCGGGCGCGAGATCATTGACTCCCGCGGCAATCCCACCGTCGAGTGCGACGTGTTGCTGGAATCGGGCGCGATGGGCCGCGCCGCCGTGCCCTCGGGCGCGTCCACCGGTGCGCGCGAAGCCATCGAGTTGCGCGATGGCGACAAGTCGCGCTACCTGGGCAAGGGCGTGCTGAAGGCCGTCGAAAACGTCAATACCGAGATCGCCGAAGCGTTGATGGGCCTGGATGCGCAGGAGCAGGCCTTCCTGGACCGTACCCTGATCGAGCTGGACGGCACCGAGAACAAGGAGCGCCTGGGCGCCAATGCCATGCTGGCCGTCAGCATGGCCGTGGCCAAGGCCGCCGCCGAGGAGTGCAGCCTGCCCCTGTACCGCTACTTCGGCGGCAGCGGCGCGATGAGCATGCCGGTCCCGATGATGAACGTCATCAACGGCGGCGCGCACGCCAACAACAACCTCGACATGCAGGAGTTCATGATCCTGCCCGTTGGCGCGAGCAGTTTCCGCGAATCGCTGCGCATGGGCGCGGAGGTATTCCACGCGCTCAAGAAACTCATCCATGACAAGGGCATGTCCACCGCCGTGGGCGACGAAGGCGGCTTCGCCCCCAACGTCGAGAACCACGAAGCGGCCATCCAGCTCGTACTGCAGGCCATCGAGAAGGCCGGCTATGAGCCCGGCAGCCAGATCGCCCTGGGCCTGGACTGCGCCAGCTCGGAATTCTTCCGCGACGGCAAGTACCACCTGGAAGGCGAGGGCGTGACCCTGAGCGCCCAGGAACTGACCCACATGCTGGCCGCCTGGTGCGACAAGTACCCCATCATCTCGATCGAGGACGGCATGGCCGAGAACGATTGGGACGGCTGGAAGTACCTGACCGAACAACTGGGCAAGAAGGTGCAACTGGTGGGCGACGACCTGTTCGTCACCAACACCAGCATCCTCAAGCGCGGCATCGAGCAGAACATCGCCAACTCGATCCTGATCAAGATCAACCAGATCGGCACGCTGACGGAGACCTTCGCGGCGATCGAGATGGCCAAGCGCGCCGGCTACACGGCCGTGGTGTCGCACCGCTCGGGCGAGACCGAGGACACGACCATCGCCGACATCGCTGTCGCCACCAACGCGCTGCAGATCAAGACCGGCTCGATGTCGCGCTCGGACCGCACGGCCAAGTACAACCAGCTGCTGCGGATCGAGGAAGACCTGGGCGACGTCGCCCACTACCCCGGCCGCGAGGCTTTCTACAACCTGCGCTGATGCGCGCGGCCGCGCCGCTGACGCGGCGCGGTCCAGGGAAGAGCCTCCATGCGCCTGCTCACGCTGATAATCGCCCTGCTGCTGGTGATGATCCAGTATCCGCTCTGGCTGGGCAAGGGCGGCTGGCTGCGCACCTGGGAGCTCGAGCGGCAGCTCGACGCCCAGCGGCATACCAATGACGAGCTGCGCACGCGCAACGTCGCCCTCGACGCCGAGGTGCGCGACTTGAAGAGCGGGACCGACGCCATCGAGGAGCGGGCCCGCTACGAACTCGGCATGCTGCGCCAGAACGAGGCCTTCGTGCAGATCGTCGACGCACCGCCGGCAGGTACCGTGCCGGCCGGCACGTCCGGCCAACCGGCCGCCCGGCCGGCCGCCGCACCCAATTCTCGCTGATACCGGGCCGGGCCTAAGGTCCCAGCAGGTCCCGGCTCCTGCCATGCTCGCGCGCCGCCGACTGCATCGGCATGGCGATCTCGCGGCGTATCACCAAGAGGCCCGCCTTGCGCGCCTGCCTCACATGGTCATCCGTTTCCGAGGCGTCCGCGAGCGACCTCAGCAGGGTACGCATGCCCGGCAGGTAGGGGGCGTGCAGGTACGTCAACCTCAGTACCAGCGTGTTGGCATCGAACAGCGTCTGGCCCGAGCGCGGACCGACGCCGCCGCGGTAGCGGGAAAGGTAGACGGTGTCGTGACGCAGGCGCTGGTGGTCGTAGTCGAGTTCGCGGGGTTCCGCCGCGCGCCGGGCCGGGAAGTCCTGGAAGCTGGCGGGAGCCGGATTGAGTTGTTCGATGCGTGCCATGCGCAGGCCATGGACGCGGGTCCAGTGTGCCATTCGTGCGCGCACGGCCGACCGCTGATCGTTCGGGCCTTGCATGGCGCGGGTTCCCAGGGCCGGCGACAGGGCCCGCTCGAATGCCTGGGCGATGGCGGCCGGATCGGCGTTCGCTACCGTTCCGGCCCGTGCCGCTTCGAACAGGGCGTAGCCCACGGCCTGGCGTACCACCAGCCAGCGGCCGGTTTCGAAGGCGCCCAGGCCCGCGAACAGGAGCGGAATGGCGACGACCGTGAATTCGGCCATGGCGGCGCCGCGTTGGGACAGGGACGAAGGCATGGGCGGAGAGTCATTGGGGGCCCTCCAGCGTGCCCGCGCGCCGCCGGCCCGTCGATTGTGGGAACCACGGCTGGCGAGGCGCCGTGCCGGGGCAACAAGCGGCCCTAGTGCCGCGCCTCGCTCTGGTGCCGCACCTTGGCCGACGCGTTCGCGAACAGCTCCGCGCAGTCGACCGGGTCGAACTCGAAGCTCTTCACGCAGTAATCGCAATTGATCTGCACGCGTCCCTGCTCGGCCAGGATGTCGTCGATTTCCTCCCTGCCCAGGCGCAGCAGCACGTCCGCCACTTTTTCGCGCGAGCAGGTGCAACGGTACGACACGGCGGCCGGTTCGAAGGCCCGCAGGGTTTCCTGCCAGTACAGGCGCTGGACCAGTGCGTCGGGGGCCAGCGTGAGCAGTTCCTCGGACTTGATCGTTTCGGCCAGGATCTGGGCGCGTTCCCAAGTATCGTCTGCGACCGAGGCGGGCTCGGCCTTGGTCTTGCCGCCATGGCGCGGAAGCTGCTGCAGCAGCACGCCCGCGGCGCAGCCGGTGTCGGCGGCGAGCCAGATGCGCGTCTGCAACTGTTCGGAGGCCTGCATGTAGTGTTCGAGCGCCTGGGCCACCGATTCGCCCTGCAGGGCGACGATGCCCTGGTAGGGCTGCTGGCCGGGCAGGCGATCCTGGGGATCCAGCACCACCGAGAAGCGGCCGCCGCCGTGGGGATTCAAGAGGCTCTGGAAGGTGCCGTCGTCGGGCACGGCGTGGCCTTCGCGCAGTTTGACCGTCGCCCGCATGCCCAGGTCGGCGTGGCATTCCACGACAATCAGGCCGATGGGGCCGTCGCCCTGCAATTGCAGCACCACGGTACCGTTGAACTTGATATTGGCGGCCAGCAGGGCGCTGGCCGCGACGAGCTCCCCGAGCAGCTTCTGGATGGCGGGCGGATAATCGTGCCGCGCCTGGATCTCCCGCCAGGTATCGCGTATGGACACGACTTCGGCCCGGACCGTCTGGTCCTCGAACAGGTATTTCTTGAGTTGGTCGGACAAGAAGGCTTCCTCGGAAAAAAAGGCGGCTGCGGCAAGCGGCTCAACCCGGCATTTTACAATGCACCCTATGACTGCTGAATTGGAACTGCGGCAGGCCGCCTGCGCGCTGCTGGTCCTGGACGATCCGGCCGGGAAGGCCGCCCGTACCCGCGAGCTGGCGGCCACGCCTGTATATGTGGACGCCGGCCGCGTCTTGCAAGAGCCCGACGGGGTGCCGGGCCGCCCGGCGCGGCCCCAGCTGGTGTCGCCGCGCGACGTGCCGGGACGGGGCGTGGCCTCGGTCGAGGCGCGGGCGGCGCTGCTGCACGCGCTGGCCCACATCGAGTTCAACGCGATCAACCTGGCCTTGGACGCCCTCTGGCGTTTCGCGGGGATGCCCGCTGGCTACTACCTGGACTGGCTCCAGGTCGCTGGCGAGGAGGCCCTGCATTTCACCCTGCTGGCCGAACATCTGCGGGTTCTGGGCTACGCCTATGGCGACTTCCCCGCCCACGACGGATTGTGGCAGATGGCCGAACGGACCCGGTTCGATCCGCTGGCCCGGATGGCGTTGGTGCCGCGCACGCTGGAGGCCCGGGGCCTGGACGTGAGTCCGGCGATACGGGCCAGGCTGGCGGGAGCGGGGGACACGGCGGCGGCCGGCATCCTGGATATCATCCTGCGCGACGAGATCGGCCACGTGGCCATCGGCAATCGCTGGTACCGGTATCTGTGCGAGCGCGAGGGGGTCGATCCCGTGGATCACTACGCCGTGCTGGCCCGGCGCTACGACGCCCCGGGCCAGTTCGGCCCGTTCAATTTTCCCGCCCGCCGGGCAGCGGGCTTCACGGAAGCGGAGCTGCGCTCGCTGGAGCAGTCGGCCATTTCCGGCCGCGATCGTCCTCGATCTGCCTGAGCGCCTGGCGCCGGATCTTGCCGGAGGGGGTCAGCGGCAGGGCTTCGACGAATTCGATGTCCTTGGGCGCGCCGTCCTGGCCGAACTGGGCGCAGGCTTGTGACAGCAGCGCCTCCCGCAGGGCCGTCTCGCGTCCTGCCTTGTCCTGCTCCGGTACGGCCAGGGCGACGACATAGGCCTTGATGCCGCTGCCGTCGGGCGTGGGCACGACCACCGCGTCGGCCACGTCGGGGTGCTGGGTCAGGCAGTCCTCGATCGGTCCCGGGGCCACCAGGCGGCTGCCCAGCTGGAACATTTCGTCCAGGCGTCCCACGTACCACAGGTAGCCGTCCGCGTCCCGCCGGGCGAGGTCGCCGGTGCGATGCCAGGTACCGCTGACCGGGCGTCCGGTTTCCTCGCCCCGCCAGTAGCCGGCGAAGAAGGACGGGTCGGGATGGCCGTGGATGTCGTAGCGATTGACGGCGATTTCGCCATGTTCGCCGGTGGCGACGGGGTGACCCTGCGCGTCGACGATGGCGATCTGGTGGCCGGGGTAGGGCTTGCCCACGCTGCCGGGCCGGGTGGGCCATTTCTGGTTGCTCTGGCCGATGACGGTGCCGATCTCGACCTGGCTGAAGGTCTCGTTGGGCTCGACCCCGAGCGCGGTCTTGCATTGTTCGAACAGCGCCGCGCTCAATGACGTGTCGGTGGCCGCGATGGCACGCAGGGCCAGCCGGTAGCGTTCGGCGGGCCGCGGCACGGCCTTGAGCAGGCGGCGCAGGTCGCGGGTGGTGAGCGCGACGTTGGTGACGCGGTAGCGTTCGAGAAGGGAGAAGGTGGCGTCGGGGGCCGGCGGCTGGCGCATGCCCACCACCGGCTGGCCGAAATACAGGCCGGGCAGGACCGCGCCGAACAGGCCGTGGGGGCTGCCCCACTCGGAGGCTGTCCACAGGACATCGGCGGGTTGGGGCAACCAGTTCTGGGCGGCGACGAAGCCGGGCAGATTGCCGATCAGCGTCGCGTGGGGCAGGACCACGCCCTTGGGGACGCTGCCCGCGCCCGCCGTATAGAGCAGCAGCGCGGGATCCGACGCCGAGGTGGGATGCATGTCGAAGGCACTTTCCTGGCGGGCGAGCAGCGTGCGCCAGGAAAGGACCCGCTCGTCGTCCAGGTCGATGCCGACGGTCTGGCGCAGCAGGGGGCAATGCTCGATGGCGGGCAGGAGCGCCGCCGCCGCCGCGCCATCGACGATGGCGATCCGGGCTTCGCTGTCGCGCAGCCGCTGTTCGTAGGTCTGCGCGCCCAGCGCCACCGACAGCGGGACGGTGATGGCGCCCATCTGGTAGACGGCGATATGGGCGACGATGGCCTCGGGACGCTGGGGCAGGGCGATGGCGACGCGGTCGCCGCGCTGAACGCCCATGCGGCGCAGGCCATTGGAGAAGCGGTTGGCGTATTCGTGCAGGCGGCCATAGGTCCAGACTTCGCGCCGGCCTTCGGCATCTTCGGCGTAGATCGCGATGCGCCGGGCGTCGGCGCTGGTGACGGTCCAGCGGCGGCAACAGACATCGGCAATGTTCAGGCGTTGCGGAACCCACCAACGGAACGTGGTGTAGAGTGCCTGGTACTGGTCTTCCATAACCCTCCGCTGGATTCAGGATCTGGTCCGGCCTGTTTGGCGGACGGGGTTTTGCTGCGTGATATAGCAATCATTACTGACCTGACCGATAACCGCAATGGCTTTGGTGCCTGCGGCAGGGGAGCGAGGTGCCGATTCCCCTGCGTCTTTTTGCGGGTTTCCCCTCAATTTCCCCTAATTGTCGATAAATGATCATGTACGAGCCGCTTGTAGCCCATCGATCGGAGTATCTGGAAGTTCGGGGTTTACGTCACCACTTTCGTCATTGGGGCGACAACGGCGCCCCGGTGCTGCTGGCGCTCCATGGCTGGATGGATTCGTCCGCGTCGTTCCAGTTCGTGGCCGACCGGCTGGCGGGCGACTTTCATATCGTGGCGCCGGACTGGCGGGGCTTTGGCAGGACGCAGTGGGGCGGTGGGGATTCCTATGAAGTCGGTGAATACCTGGGCGATCTGGACGCTTTCTGCCGCCATTTCTCGCCTTCTGCCCCGATCTTGCTGATGGGGCACAGTATGGGCGGCAACATGGCGATGTTGTACGCCGGCGTCCGGTCCGAGCGGGTGGGCGCGGTGGTCAATCTGGAAGGACTGGGCCTGGCGGCGCAGCCGGCCGACGCGGCGCCGGGCCGGTTGCGCCAGTGGATGGACCAGATCGTGGCTGGGGCGCGGCTGGGGGATTACGACAGCCCCGAGGCCTATGCGCAGCGCCTGATGCGGGACAATCCCCGGCTGGATGCCGCCAAGGCCCTGTTCCTGGCCCGCGAGAATGGCTGTCCCGAGGGAGGCCGCTGGCGGCTGCGCGCCGATCCCGTCCACAAGATCGTCAATCGTGTCCTTTATCGGCTGGAGGAAGTGCTGGCCTGCTGGCGCGGGATCGTCGCGCCGGTGCTGTGGGTGGAAGCCGCCGACAGCGCCGTGCTGGCCAAGGCGGTGGCCGAACCGGGCTACGAAGGCCGGCTGGCCTGCGTTGCTTCACTGCAACGGGCGATGGTGGCCGATGCCGGCCACATGCTGCATCAGGATCGTCCGGCCGAGGTGGCGCAACTGGTAGCAGATTTCCTGGCGCGGGCTGCGACGGTGCCGGGCGGTCGTCCTACAATGTCAGCATGGAACCCGTCCTGAACGTCGATCTGCACTGCCACTCCCAGGTGTCGGACGGCATGCTGCCGCCCGCCGAACTGGCGGCGCGCGCGCGCCGCAACGGCGTCGATGTATTGGCGCTGACCGATCATGACGTGGTCGGCGGCCTGCACGCGGCCGCGGCGGCCTCGCGGGAACTGGGCATGCGTTTCGTTCCAGGGGTGGAGATCTCGGTCACCTGGGCCGGGGAAACCGTCCATATCGTGGGCCTGTGCATCGACCCCGACGACGCGGCGCTGATCGAGGGGCTGCGCGACACGCGCTCCGGCCGCGAGCGCCGCGCCCGCGAAATGGCGGCGCAACTGGCCGCGGTCGGCATCCCGGACGCCTTCGAGGGGGCGCTGGTCCATGTCGGCAATCCGCAGCTCATCAGCCGCACGCATTTCGCGCGTTTCCTGGTCGAACGCGGTGTGTGCAAGGATGTGGGCGAGGTCTTCCAGAACTACCTGGTGGAAGGCAAGCCCGGCTACGTGCCCATGCGCTGGGCCTCGCTGCCCGATGCCGTGCGATGGATACGGGGCGCCGGCGGCGTGGCCGCCATCGCGCACCCGGGCCGCTATCCCTATACGCCGCTGCAATTCCACGCGCTGTACGATGAATTCCTGCAACTGGGCGGGCGTGGCATCGAGGTGGTCACGGGCAGCCATACGCCCGACCAATACCGCGAGTATGCCGAGGTCGCCATGCGCTACGGCTTCCTGGCCTCGCGCGGCTCGGATTTCCACGGTCCCGAGGAAAGCCGGGTCGACCTGGGATGCCTGCCGCCCCTGCCCAGGCACCTGACGCCGATCTGGCACGACTGGTTTTGAGTTCCATGAACAAGGCTTTTGTCAAAGAATCCGAGGGCCAGGACGACGACGACCTGCCCGAGCACCTGGCCCTGCCGGCCGGAGTGCGCAACTACATGACGCCCGATGGCTACGCGCGCCTGCGCGGCGAGCTGGTCCATCTGATGAACGTGGAGCGGCCGTCGGTGGTCCAGATCGTGTCGTGGGCCGCGTCCAACGGCGACCGCTCCGAGAACGGCGATTATCTGTACGGCAAGAAGCGCCTGCGCGAAATCGATCGCCGGATGCGCTTCTTGACCCGCCGCCTGGACATCGCCGAAGTGGTGGATACTTCCGCCCAGCCCAATCGCGATCAGGTGTTCTTCGGCGCCACGGTTACTTACCTGGATCGCGCCGGCGACGAACACACGGTGACCATCGTAGGCGTAGACGAGGCCGAGCCGCTGCAAGGGCGGATCAGTTGGATCTCGCCCGTGGCGCGTGCCCTGATCAAGGCGCGCGAAGGCGACACGGTCGTGCTGCGCACGCCGGCGGGCGTGGATGAGCTGGAGATCCTGGAAGTGAGCTATCCGGCGCCGCAATAGCGGGCCGCTCAGCCCTTGACGCGGATGATGCGCTGCACCTGGGGCACGCGCCGCAGGTGGCGGATGACCTGGGCCAGGTGCTGCCGGCTTTCGACCTGGATGGTGAAGTGCACCGCCACCGTGGACGACGCTTCATCCTGCATGGAGACGTGGGTGATGTTGGCGTCGGAAGCCGAGATTTCGGCCGCCACGCGGCCCAGCACGCCGCGCTCCTGGCGCAGTACCACGTCGATGCGGACGGTGAAGTGGCGCGAGGTCTGGTCGTCCCAGGCCACGTCCAGCCAACGTTCCGGTTCACGGGCGCGCTGGCGCCGGGCGTTCGGGCAGTCTTCGGTATGGACGACCAGGCCGTGGCCCAGGCGCACGTAGGCGACGATGGCATCCCCGGGAATGGGCGTGCAGCAGGGCGCCAGCTGCACCGCCAGGCCTTCATTGCCCTGGATCCGTATGGGGGCCGTGGTGCCCTGTTCCGTGTAGCGCTCGACCTGTTCCGCGGTGGTCGAGATGGGGTCGCCCTCGGGCATGAAGCGGCGCGCGACCACCGCCGCCAGCCGTTTGCCCAGGCCGATGTCGGCCAGGATCTCGTCGCGCGAGCGCGCGCCGCTGCCGCGCGCCAGCTTGTCCCAGATCGGGTCCGTGCTGTCCGGCATGGGCATGTTCATGGATTTCAGCGCCTGGCCCAGCAGGCGTTCGCCGAAACTGACGGATTCTTCGTACTTGACCGTGCGCAGGTAGTGGCGGATCTCGGACCGGGCCTTGCCGGTGCGCACGAAGTTCAGCCACTGGGCGTTGGGGCGGGAATGCTCGGCGGTGACGATCTCGACCGCGTCGCCGCTCTTGAGTTCGGTACGCAGCGGCACGAACTCGCCGTTGACTTTGGCGGCCACGGTCTGGTTGCCGACATCGGTGTGGATGCTGTAGGCGAAATCGATGGGCGTCGCGCCGCGCGGCAGTGAGATGATCTTGCCGCGGGGCGTGAAGACATAGACCGCGTCGGGAAAGAGATCCACCTTCACGTGTTCCAGGAACTCGCTGCTGTCCCCGGTCTGGCGCTGGATGTCGAGCAGCGACTGCAGCCACTGGTGAGTGCGCTTTTGCAGGTCGTTCAGGTCGACGTCGGCGGTCTTGTACAGCCAGTGCGCCGCCACGCCGCTCTCGGCCACCTGGTTCATGTCGCGTGTGCGGATCTGGAATTCGACGGGCGTGCCGTAGGGGCCTACCAGCGTCGTGTGCAGGGATTGGTAGCCATTGACCTTGGGAATGGCGATGTAATCCTTGAACTTGCCGGGTACCGGCCGGAACAGTTGGTGCAGTGTGCCCAGCGCCAGGTAGCATTCCGGCTGGGAGTTGACCACGATCCGGAAGCCGTAGATGTCCAGGACTTCCGAGAACGATTTTTTCTGTTCCAGCATCTTGGTGTAGATGCCGTACAGATTTTTTTCGCGGCCGTTGACCTCGGCCTCGATGCCGGCTGCGGGCAGCGCGGCGCGCACCGCTTCCTGGATTTTCCCCACCAGTTCGCGCCGGTTGCCGCGCGCGGCCAGGACCGCCTTGCGCAACACCATGTAGCGGTGGTGGTACATCGCCTCGAAGCAGAGTTCCTGCAGTTCGCGGTAGATGATGTTCAGCCCCAGGCGGTGCGCGATGGGGGAGTAGATCTCCAGCGTTTCCCGCGCCACGCGGCGGCGTTTCTCGTGGCTGACGGCGCCCAGCGTACGCATGTTGTGCAGCCGGTCGGCCAGTTTGATCAGGATGACGCGCACGTCGCGCGCCATGGCCAGCAGCATCTTGCGGAAGCTTTCGGCCTGCTGCTCGGCCTTGCTGGCGAACTCCAGCCGGTCCAGCTTGGACAGGCCGTCGACCAGGTCGGCGACCTCGGTGCCGAAGCGCTCGATCAGTTCCTGCTTGGTGACGCCCTGGTCTTCCATGACGTCGTGCAGCAGGGCGGCCATCAGCGCCGCCGCGTCCAGCTTCCAGGCGGCGCAGATTTCGGTGACGGCGATGGGGTGCGAGATGTAGGGCTCGCCGCTGGCGCGGAATTGGCCCAGGTGCGCTTCGTCGGAGAAACGGTAGGCTTCGCGCACCCGGCGGACGTCTTCCGGGCTGAGATACTGCGAAATGGTTTCAGCGAGCGGGGCCAGGGATACGCCAGCAGGAGCCGGCGTCGGGCTGGCTGAGGCGAGCGCCTGGGCGCCTGCTGCGGCGGCAACTGCTATCGGTGTTCCGGAAGCGCTTCCGGAACGCGAGGAAGAGACTGGAAATCCCATGGTCGCCTCAGGAGGAGCGCTCCCGGGAGGGCCGGGTGGCTCCACGCGTCGCCGGCATTGGCGCCGGCGGCAAGACCGTCACGGTCTTGGAAATCAGGTGGGGACCTTTTTCAGCATTTCCAGTCCGGTTACGCCGGTAGCGACCTCACGCAGCGCGGTGACGGTCGGCTTGTCTTTGCTATCGAGCTTGGGGGCATGGCCCTGGGCCAGTTGCCGCGCGCGATAGGTCGCCACGAGGGTCAGTTTGAACCGGTTCGGAATTTGCTTCAAGCAGTCTTCTACGGTGATACGTGCCATGAGGGTCCCTGAAAGCTGTGCGTACTGGACGCGAGTCAACGCGGTGCGGAAGTTTGCGGAATGCCCAGTTGCGAGAACAGGCTGGCATGCCGGGCCGCCTGAGAACGAAAACGCAGCCTGGCGGCGGTAACGATCGTCGTCATGTCGGCCAAGGCTGCGCTAAAGTCTTGATTAATAATAACATATTCGAATTCGGGAGCGTGCGCGAACTCACCCCCGGCCGCCAGCAGCCGCCGTGCGATCACATGGGACTCGTCCTGGCCGCGCTCGTGCAGGCGGGTTTCCAGGGCTTCGATGGATGGCGGAAGGATGAAAATGCCGATGGCTTCGGGGAACCTGGCGCGTACCTGCCGGGCTCCCTGCCAGTCGATTTCCAGCAGGACGTCGTTGCCGGCCTCGGTCTGGCGCTCGATCCAGCTGCGCGGCGTCCCGTAGAAATTCCCATGCACCTCGGCCCACTCGAGCAGGTCGTCGTCGCGCTGCATCTTCTCGAAGGCGGGGACGCTGACGAAGTGGTACTCCTTGCCGTCGGTTTCACCCGGGCGGGGCGGGCGGGTGGTGCAGGAAATCGACAAGCGGATCTCGGGTCTGGCCTTGAGCAGGGCGTTGACCAGGCTGGACTTGCCGGCGCCGCTGGGCGCGACGACCATGAATACGTTACCGGCGCGTGGAGGCATGAATCAGAGCGGCAAACAAAAAAATATTATATCCCCCCCGCCCTTGGGGGACGCAAGAATACGGCGTTCCGCACCGAGACGGCCCCACAAAGACCCAGGATGCGGTGGATCCGGCTCCGCCGGTCCACCCGCATCGCCCCCTGGGGGGCGCCCGTAAGGGCGTAGGGGGGTTATCTACCCGTACTCATCTTCTGGTTGTTGGTTTGCAGGGCCTTGATGATGGCGTCCACGCCGCCTTGCGAGCCGATGGAGGCGAACTGGTCGCGGTAGTTCTGGATGAACCAGACGCCCAGCACGTTCAGGTCGTAGATCTTCCAGCCCTGGTCGCTTTTCTCCAGCCGGTAGTCGACGGGGATGGGGTCGCGCTGGCCATCGGTGACGGTGGTGCGCACCACGACGTCGGTGGCGCCGGGTTCGGCGCGGAAGGGGCGCATGTCGACGCGGGCCTGCGGGGTGATGGTGGAGACCGAGCCGCCGTAGGTGCGCACCAGCATGTTGCGGAATTCCTTCACCAGCGCGGTTCGCTGCTCGGGCGTGGCCTGGCGCCAGTAGCGGCCCACGGCCAGCCGGGTGGTCTTCTCGAAGTCCACGTAGGGCAGGATGAGTTCATCGATGGCCTGGTTGATCTTCTCCGGCGAGCCCGATTTCAACTCCTGGTCCTTGCGGATGCGGTCCAGCACGTTGTTGGCCGCCTTCTGGATGATCACGTTGGGCGGATCCTGCGGGTCGGGCGCCTGTGCGCGGGCCTGGCCGGCGGCGAAGAACGCGAGGGCCAGCGCGGTGGCCCAGCAGGCGAGCCACGCCAGGCGGTGGCGGGCCGGGGCGAGGGCTTGGGTGGCGGGACGCGAATCGAGCATGGGATCTCCCTGGACGGACGGTGGCCGGAGGCCGCCGGTATGGTATGTATTGGAGGGTACATCACGCCAAGTGTTCCGGACGACTGAAACAAAATGCTGCGAAGGCGGGTCGCGATGGCCGGGGCGTGTCGCTGTGCTATGTTTTCCGATCATTCCCTTCCTACCGCGGATCGCGCCATGACATCGACTTCCCCTCCTGCCATACGGCTCGTCAAGCGCTACGACGTGCGCGACTTTTTCCGGAAGCCGGAACGTTCCAGCTACCGCATTTCGCCCGACGGCCGGCACCTGGCCTTCCTGGCGCCGGCCCAGGGCCGCCAGAACGTGCACGTGCAGGCGCTGGACGAACAGGGCGTTCCCGCCGGCCCGGCGCGGGCGCTGACCGGGGAAGCCGAACGGGATGTGGGCGGATTCTTCTGGAAGGGCGCGGGCCACATTCTGTACATCAAGGATTTCGGCGGCGACGAGAACTTCCATCTGCTGTCCGTGCCGCTGGAAGGCGCTTGCGCGCCCACCGACCTCACGCCCTACGACGGCGTGCGCGCCGATGTGGTGGACGACCTGATCGACGACGATGCCCACGTGCTGTTGTCCCACAACCGGCGGGACCCGCAGGTATTCGACGTGTTCCGCGTGGAGGTGGCCACCGGCAAGGAAGAACTGATCGCGCAGAACCCGGGCAACATCACCGGGTGGGCCACCGATCACGATGGCCGGCTGCGGCTGGCGGTGGCCACGGACGGTGTCAACAACACCTTGCTCTATCGCGACACCGAGGCCGAGGAATTCCGCCCCATCCTGACCACGGACTTCAAGGAGAGCGTGGCGCCGCTGTTCTTTACGTTCGACAACAAGCGCATCTACGTCAGTTCCAACCGGGGCCGCGACAAGGCCGCGCTGTTCGAGTTCGATCCGCATACCGCGCGCGAGGGCGCGCTGATATTCGAGCATCCCGAGGTCGATGTCTCGGGGCTGGCCTATTCGCACCACCGCAAGGTCCTGACGGAAATCGGATACGTGACCTGGAAGGCGCAGCGCCAGGTGCTGGATCCGGCCGCCGCCGCGATCTACGCGGACCTGGAAAGCCAATTGCGCGGCTATGAGGTCGCGCTGCAAAGCGAAACGCGGGACGAGACCCGGTTCGTCGTGGCGGCCTACAACGATCGCACCCAGGGGGCGCGCTATTTGTACGACGCCGTCTCGCGCAAGCTGACCAAGCTGGGCGAGATCCAGCCATGGCTGCTGGAACGCGACATGGCGCCGATGAAGCCCGTGCGCTATACCGCGCGCGACGGCCTCAAGATCGATGGCTACCTGACGCTGCCCGTGGGCGTGACGCCGCGCAACCTGCCGGTCATCATCCATCCCCATGGCGGACCGTGGGCGCGCGACACCTGGGGCTACAACCCGGAAGTCCAGTTCCTGGCCAACCGCGGCTACGCCGTGCTGCAGATGAATTTCCGCGGCTCCACCGGGTACGGGCGCAAGTTCTGGGAGGCCTCGTTCAGGCAATGGGGCCGGGCCATGCAGGACGACATCACCGATGGCGTCGAATGGCTCAAGCGCGAGGGCATCGCCGATCCCGCGCGCATCGCCATCTATGGCGGCAGCTACGGCGGCTACGCCACGCTGGCCGGCATCGCCTTCACGCCGGACCTGTACGCGGCGGCGGTGGACTATGTGGGGGTATCGAATCTCTTCACGTTCATGGACACCATTCCGCCGTACTGGAAACCGTTCCTGGACTCCATGCACGAGATGGTCGGCGATCCGGAGCGGGACCAGGAGATGCTGCATGCGGCATCGCCGGTCTTCTTCGTCGACAGGATCAAGGCGCCATTGTTCGTGGCCCAGGGGGCCAAGGACCCTCGGGTCAACAAGGACGAGAGCGACCAGATCGTGGCCGCGTTGCGCCAACGCGGCGTGGAGGTCGAATACATGGTCAAGGACAACGAAGGGCACGGCTTCCACAACGAGGAGAACCAGTTCGAGTTCTACGCCGCGATGGAAGCGTTCCTGGCCAGGTACCTGTAGGCCGCCGCCCCCTTATTCCAGCATCCCGGCCAGCGCGGTGCGCCACTCATCGACATGCCCGAGGAAGCGGCCGGTGTCCAGCGCGCGGAATCGGCCGTCGCGTTCCAGCGCGAAGGTCGGGAAGCCCTGGCCGCCGGCATGGGCGAGCAGGGCGCGGCTCTCGGCGATGTGGGCGCGCGTCGGCGCCCCTTCCCGCGCGGCATATGCCGTGGCGAAGGCCTGCCGGTCCAGTCCGATGTCGGCCGCCATCTCGGCCAGGACGTCGGCGTCGGCGATGCGCCGGCCTTCGACATAATGGGCGCGTTGCAGGCGGGCAAGCAGGTCGAGGTCACGCCCTTCGCCGCCCGTGTCAAGCGCGGCGAGGATGGCGGTGATGGGCGGTCCGGAGTCGAACACCGCGCCGTGGTCGCGCAACAGGCCGTCGAAATAGGCCTGCCCGAAAGGCTGGCCGGTCATGGCCGCGATGCGTCGGTCGTGGGGCATGACGTAGTTGCGCAGCCGGTCGGTCACGGGCTGGCGGTTGCTGCCGGCCATCATGCCGCCGCCGTGCGCGGCCACGGGCAGCAGGTCGCGGGCCGCCGCCACCAGCGGGGCCGATGCATAGCACCAGCCGCAGAGGGGATCGTAGATGTAATGAAGCCTGGTCGTTGTCATGATGGGTAGGGGGACGCGCGGCGTCCGGATTTTCGCTATCTGTCAGGATAATTGCAAAAAACGATAGTAAAAACCGTAGAATCGAGAATTATTTGTTGCTGGAACCGGTCGGATCATGGACAGACTCAGCGCAATGCGTGTATTCGTCGAGGTGGTGGACCGGGGCAGCCAGTCCGCCGCGGCCGAGGCGCTGGAACTGTCGCGGCCAGCCGTGTCGCGCTACCTGGCCGAACTGGAGGAGTGGGTGGGCGCCCGCCTGCTGCATCGGACGACGCGCCGGCTGAGCCTGACCCCGGGCGGTGCGGAGGTGCTGGCCCGGTGCCGCCAGATGCTGGAGCTCGAGGGCGACATGCGCGGCGCGGTATCCAGTCCGGACAGCGCGCCGCGGGGTGTGCTGCGCGTGACGGCCAGCACGTCCTTCGGCCAGTCTCACCTGGCTCCGGCCATTGTCGACTACACCCGCATGTATCCCGATGTGGCGGTGGACATGGTCATGGCCGACCGCACCGTGAATCTGGTCGATGAGCGTATCGACCTCGCGCTGCGCGTCACCAACGACCTCGATCCCAACCTGATCGCGCGCCGGCTGGCGGTCTGCCGTTCGGCGCTGTGCGCCTCGCCCGATTACCTGAGTCAGCATGGCGCGCCCGGCAGGCTGGAAGAACTGAGCCTGCACAACTGCCTGACCCATTCGTACACGGGGAAAAGCCTGTGGCATTTCGTCCGAGCGGGCGAGCCGGTGTCGGTCGCGGTGGGCGGGAACATCAGTTCCAACGAGGCGACCACGCTGGTCGAGGCGGCGGTGTGCGGGGCCGGGGTCGCGATGCTGCCAACCTATGCGGTGGGCGAGCTGGTACGCGCGGAGCGCTTGCGTGTGCTGCTGCCCGAGAGCCCGCCGCGCGACATGACCCTGTATGGCGTCTACACCTCGCGCAAGCACATGCCGCCCACGCTGCGCACGCTGCTCGATTTCCTGGCGCAGCGTTTCTCGGATCCCCCGGCCTGGGACACCGAACTGCAGGCCATCCTGGCCGCGCGCGGCCGCGCGTCGCGGGCCGCTACCAGTAGCCGGTCGTGACCGCCGGGGTGTCCACGCCTTCTTGCGAGGCACGGGCGGGACGGCTGCCGCGGCCGATGCCATAGTAGGAAAGGCCGCAGCTTTCCACGTACTCGGGATCGTACAGGTTGCGGCCGTCGAAGATCGCGCGGGATTTGAGTTGTCCCGCCAGTCCCCGGAAGTCGGGCGATTTGAACTCGCGCCATTCGGTGACCACCGCCAGTACGTCGGCGCCTTCGCAGGCCGCCTGCGCGCTGGGAACGATGACCAGGCCCGGATGGTCGATGGCGCGGCGCGCATTGTCGGCGGCGGCCGGGTCGTACGCGCGCACGGTCGCGCCGTCGGCGACCAGTTCGCGCACCAGCGCGATGCTGGGCGCCTCGCGGATATCGTCGGTGTTGGGCTTGAAGGCCAGGCCCCACAGCGCGATGCAGCGGCCCTGCAGCGAAGGCCCCAGGTGTTGCCGTATCTTCGCCGCCATGACGCGTTTCTGCTCTTCGTTCACCCGCTGCACGCTGTTCAGCAGGGGCGTGGATTCGCCGTGGTCGGCGGCGAGCCGGGCCAGCGCCTGGATGTCTTTGGGAAAACACGAACCGCCGTAGCCCACGCCCGCGTACAGGAAGTGGTGGCCGATGCGCGGATCGGCGCCCGTGCCGTGGCGGACGGCCTCGATGTCGGCACCGACTTTCTCGGCGATCCTGGCCAGCTCGTTCATCAGCGAGATGCGCGTGGCCAGCATGACGTTGGAGGCGTATTTCGTGAATTCGGCCGAGCGTACGTCGGTGTGGATCAGGCGGTCGCGATTGCGGTTGTAGGGCGAGTACAAGGCCGCCATCAGCCGCAGCGCGCGAGGGTCCTCGGTGCCGATCACGATGCGGTCGGGGCGCTGGAAATCGTCGACCGCGCTGCCTTCTTTCAGGAACTCCGGATTGGAGGCGATCGAGACGCGCCAGGCGACGCCGCGGCCGCGCAGGGTTTCCTCGAGCAGCGCCTGCACGCGATGGCAGGTGCCGACGGGGACGGTCGACTTGATGACGACCACCATGTCGCGCGAGATCGACCGGCCCAGGGCGGCGCTGGCGTCGAGCACGTGGCCGAGGTCCGCCGAGCCGTCTTCACCGGCCGGCGTGCCGACCGCGATGAAGACGATTTCGGCGTCGCGCAGCGCGGCGGGCAGGTCGTCGGTGAAGGCGAGGCGTCCGGCCTGCGCATTGTGCGCGGCAAGCTCGGCCAGCCCGGGTTCGAAAAAGGGAACGCCGCCGTCCCGCAGGATGCGCAGGCGTTGGGCATCGCGCTCGACGCAGACGACGCGGTTGCCCACGTCGGCCAGGCAGGCCCCGGTAACCAGGCCGACGTAGCCGGCCCCTATGATCGCGAGATTCATGGCCCGATTTATATCGGGCCCGCATTGCAATCTGCTGACAGCGGCCTGTCATGGCAGAGCAACAAAGCGGTGTGCTAGCGGCTGCGCTGGAACCAGAGCATCGACAGCACGCAGGCCAGGGTCAGCAGGACGACCGCGGCCGCGCTCAGCAGCGCGCTGAGTTCGGTTTCCTTGCGCTCCATCGAGAACTTGGCGTTGAGGTTGCGGTACACCGAACTGAGATCCGCCTCGGAACTGGCCAGGAAATACTCGCCTCCGGTCATCTGCGCGACCGTGCGCAGCGTGGGTTCGTCCAGGCGGGCGAAGAAGGACCAGCCTTCGTCGCCGATGGGGGCGCCCTGCTGGGTGCCGAAACCCACGGTGTAGACGCGCACACCCCGCTCGGCGGCCATGCGCGCGGCGTCCAGCGGATCCGGACCCGTGGTGCGCCGGCCATCGCTGAGCAGGATGATGGTGCCCGAGGTGTACGAGCCCGGCAGCACGGGCTGCAGTTCCTTCTGCTTTTTCTTCGCCGCTTCGGCGGCGCCCGCCTGGTCGAGCGGGATGGCGCGCCGTCCCGCCCGGATGGACGGCGTTTCGAAGATGACCGATTCCAGGTCGATGCCGTCGTCCGGGAACAGCATGGACAGGGCCAGGATGAGCCCGCTTCCGGTGGCGGTGGCGCGCTGCAACTGGAAACGGTCGATGGCCTCGACCATATCCTGCCGGTTGTCCGTGGGCGTCTGCACGACGGCGGCGGTGCCCGCGAACGAGACGATGCCCAGCCGGACGTTGGACGGCAGTTCGGCTATGAAGCGCTTGGCCGCCATCTGCGCGGCCACCAGCCGGTTGGGGGCGATGTCGGCAGCCTGCATGCTGCGCGACACGTCCACCGCCAGGACGACCGTGAGGCTGTCCGAGGGCAGGGTGACGGTGGCGGTGGGGCGGGCGCACGCCAGCAGCGCGGCCGACATGGCGAGCAGGAACAGCAGCGGCGGGATATGGCGTCGCAGCCGCTGGCCGGGGCCGATGGCGACCTTGGCGAGGCTCAGGCTGGCATAGCGGATGGCCGTCTTCTTGCGGCGGGCCAGCGCGTACAGGTAGAGGGCTACGAGCAGGGGAACGAGGAGCTGTAGCCAGAGCAGATCGGGCCAGAGAAACCGCATGAGTGCTCCTTGGCGCGCGGGAGTGTGCAACGTTGTCTTTAGTATGCCCATGAACCCTTGCGGCGGTAAAGGTATCTGCCCATGGACGTCGTTTAAGTGTTACCTTATTTTGGCCGTGCCCCGGGAGGCGCGACCGCATTCCGTGAAGAACGCCAAGCTGGACGGTAGTGATGAAACGGGTTGCCCTATACAGCAGGACCGCCAGGCCCCCTTCGGTCGATGCCGCGCCGAAGGCCGAGGCCGATGCCGCGCGCCGTCCGGGATGGCCGGGACGGTTTTGGGGCTGGACGGCCAGATACCGTTCCGCCTTTTTCGGCCTGGCCCTGCTGGCGGTCGCGGGCGGCCTGGTGTTCGTCTTGTCGCAGCCTCAGCAAAGGCAGCTGACCCAGGAGGACATCGACTCGGCGGTCTTGCACACCCTGGAGAACAAGACGCTGCCCTCGCGGCCGGCCAAGGCGGCCGAGGCCGTGCGCCAGTCGGTGGTGCAGATCCGCGGCTACGGCGATGAGGAAGAGGCGGACGGCGCCGGCAAGGCCAAGCCGGCCGCGCCCCCGGGCGCCAAGCCCAAGGCCGGCGGCAAGCCCCGGGACAAGGGCAAGGACAAGCAGACGGCCAGGAACGAGGAAGGCAACGCGCCCAGGCACGAAGGCAGCATCGGCTCGGGCGTGGTCATCGTCGACAGCGGGGTGATCCTGACCAACTTTCACGTCATCGCCGGCTCCAAGCGCCTGAAGGTCACGTTCTTCGACGGCTACGAGGCCGATGCCGAGGTGGTCGCGATCCAGCCGGACAAGGATCTTGCCGTGATCCGCGCCAAATCCATCCCCGACGACCTGCCCGCGGCCACGCTGGGATCCAGCCTGGATCTCGCGCCGGGCGACGAGGTCGTGGCGGTGGGTTTTCCGTTCGGTATCGGGCCGTCGGTGTCGTCCGGCGTGGTCTCGGGCCTGAACCGCGAGTTCGTCTCGACCGAAGGGCGGCATGTGTTGACGCGGCTGATCCAGTTCGACGCCGCCGCCAATCCGGGCAATTCCGGGGGACCGCTGGTGAACATGAGCGGCGAGGTCGTCGGCATCGTCACCGCGATTCTCAATCCCACCAATGCCGGCACCTTCGTCGGCATCGGCTTCGCCACCACGATCGAAAGCGCCGGCAGCGCGGTCGGCATGCCTCCCTTCTGACTTTCCACGACAGGACGCCTATGAACGACAAGCCCATGAGTGCCGTAGACAGCGCCAACCTGATGGAGCGGCTGTTGTACGAGGTCAAGCGCGTGGTGGTTGGGCAGGACCACTTCCTGGAACGGGTGCTGGTGGCCATCCTGGCCCAGGGGCACCTGCTGGTCGAAGGCGTGCCGGGGCTGGCCAAGACGCTGACCGTCAATACGCTGGCCAAGACCCTGCGGGGCACGTTCAAGCGCATTCAGTTCACGCCGGACCTGTTGCCGGCGGACCTGGTGGGTACGCGCATGTACAACCAGCGCACCGGCGATTTTTCCACGGTGCTGGGGCCGGTCTTCGCCAACCTGCTGCTGGCCGACGAGATCAACCGCGCCCCGGCCAAGGTGCAGAGCGCGCTGCTGGAGGTCATGCAGGAGCGGCAGGTCACCATCGCGGGCGAGACCCACAAGGTGCCGTCGCCGTTCCTCGTCATGGCCACGCAGAACCCGATCGAGACCGAGGGCACCTATCCCTTGCCCGAGGCGCAGGTCGACCGTTTCATGATGAAGGTCATCGTCGGCTATCCCAGCGAGGAAGAGGAGTTCGTCATCGTCGACCGGGTTACGGGACCGCCGGTGCAGGTGCAGCCGGTCGCCGTCACCGAGCAGCTCACGCAGCTGCAGGCGGAATGCCGCAAGGTGTACGTCGATCCCGGCCTCGTGCAGTACGCGGTGAAGGTGGTGGCCGCCACGCGCCGGCCCGAGGCCTACGGGCTGTCGGACCTGTCGCGCTACCTGACCTTCGGCGCGAGCCCGCGCGCCACCATCAATCTGGTCGAGGGGGCGCGCGCGCTTGCCTTCCTGCGCGGACGCCACTATGCGCTGCCCGACGATGTGGTCGACCTGATTCCCGACGTGCTGAGGCACCGGCTGGTGCTGTCGTACGAGGCGTTGTCCGACGGACTCGGGTCCGATCAGATCATCACGCGCATCCTGCAAACCCTGCCGGCCCCCGAGCGGCCATTGGACTCGCATGTTCGGGTTGCGGCGGTTCAGTAAGCGGCCGGCAGAGCCGGCCAACGATGCGGCGGCCGCGTCGGTCCCGCCCAGGGGCGACGCCGAGGAACTGCTGCGCCGCCTGGAGTGGACGGTCATCCGCCGGCTGGATGGCGCGCTGCAGGGCGACTATCGCACCTTGTTCCGTGGCTTCGGCCTGGACCTGGCGGACTTGCGCGAGTACCAGGCCGGCGACGATGTCCGCCACATCGATTGGAACGTCACGGCGCGCCTGCAGGCGCCTCACGTGCGGGAGTTCCAGGAGGACCGCGAGGTATCCGCGTGGTTTCTGCTGGATCTGTCGGGTTCGATCGATTTCGGTTCGGCCGGCGTGCGCAAGCGGGCGGTGCTGACCGGCTTCGTGGCCGTGCTGGCGCGCCTGCTGACGCGCTACGGCAACCGGGTGGGGGCGGTCCTGTACGGTGGCCCGGGGCAGGGAGTGGTCCCCGCCCGCACCGGCCGGCGCCACGTGTTGCACCTGCTGGATCGCATCGGCGCCGTGCGGACCGACGGTAAATCGGGCGAGACGAGGCTGGGCGACCTGCTGGAGCACGCCTTGTCCGCCATCAGGCGGCGGTCGGTGGTGTTCGTCGTCTCGGATTTCATCAGCGCCCCGGGTTGGGAACAGGCGTTGGGCGTGCTGGCCCAACGCCACGAGGTTGTCGCGGTGCGTCTGTACGATCCCCTGGAACAGGCCTTGCCCGATCTCGGGCTGGTGGTGCTGCAGGATGCCGAGACCGGCGAGCAGCTCTTCGTCGATACCCACGACCCCGGCTTTCGCCGGCGGTTCTCCGCCGCCGCCGCCGATCGCGAGACGGCCCTGCGCAAGGCCCTGGCCGAGGCGGGGGTGGATTGCCTGGAGCTGGCGACGGACGAGCGGCTGGACCAGGCGCTGCTGCATTTCATGCGGCTGCGCCGCCGGCGCAGCCAGCTCGTGGGTGGACTGAACGGGCCCTGGGCCCGAGACCTCTGAACCGGGACGCATCGGCATGGAGAACCTTCCCGCCCTGAGTTTCCTGTGGCCCAAGATGCTCTGGCTGCTGGTGCTCGTGCCGCCGCTGGCATTCTGCTATTGGCGGCTGGACCGCCTGCGCCGCGGCATGGCCCTGCGCTATCCCGCGCTGGATGTCGTGGGCGCGAGCGTGCGGCCGTCCCGGCTGCGCCGCGTCCTGCCGCCGCTGTTGCTGTTGCTCGGCTTGTGCTCGCTCATTGTCGCGATGGCCCGTCCGCAGGCGCTGATGATGCTGCCGTCGCGGCTGGAGACCGTGGTGCTGGCCATGGACATGTCAGGCAGCATGCGGGCCGACGATATCAAGCCCACGCGGATCTACGCGGCCCAGCGGGCTGCCAAGGCGTTCGTCGACGGCCAGCCCGCCAACGTCAGCGTGTCGGTGGTCGCGGTGGCCGGCGCGGCGGCCGTGGTGCAGTCGCCCACGCGCAAGCGTGAAGACGTGGTCGCGGCCATCGAGCGCCTGGAGCCCCAGCGCGGCACCGCGCTCGGCAGCGGCCTGATCATCGCGCTGGCAACCCTGCTGCCCAACGCGGGCATCGACGTCGAGCGGTTCCTGGACGGCGGCAGCGCCCGGGGGCCGCTGTCTCCGGACCTGTCCGCGGCGGGGCGGGGCGACGCGGCGGTTCCGGGATCCTACCCTTCGGGCGCCATCGTGTTGCTGTCAGATGGCCAGAACAACACGGGGCCGGATGCGCTGAAGGCGGCCGAGGTCGCCGCGGGGTACGGCGTGCGGATATTCACCGTGGGCGTCGGGACGCCCGAGGGCACGACACTGTCTGCGGACGGCTGGTCCATGCGCGTGCGGCTGGATGAGGATGTCCTGAAGAAGGTCGCCGACATGACCGGCGCGCAGTATTTCCAGGCGCAGGACGCGGGCGAACTCAGGAAGGTGTATCGCTCGCTCAGTGCGCGGCTGGCGTTCGACAAGCGCGACGTGGTCGAGATCACGGCGTTGTTCACCGCGCTGGGCGCCTTGCTGGCGGTGTTGTCGGGCCTGCTGTCGCTGTGGTGGTACGGCCGGGTGCAGTAGGAACGGCCAGGGCATGGGCACGCGTGTCATGACCATGTCATGTCCGTGTAGCAAAAAGAGGTGTTGGCCCGACCTTTGCGACCGTCCCATGAGCTACCAGCCGATTTCCGACCACGAAGAACTGATGCACCGCATCCACCGCGACCTGATCGACAGCTACGACGAGGAGCTGGAGATCGAATTCGAGGACCGCGAGTGGGACGCCGAGGGCCAGCCGGCCCGGATGGACGAGGACCGTGACGCGCGGCGCCGGTACTTCCGCGAGTTGTTCCGGCTCCAGGCCGAACTCGTCAAGCTGCAGGACTGGGTCGTGCATACCCGCCACAAGGTCGTCATCATCTTCGAAGGCCGCGACGCGGCGGGGAAAGGCGGCGTGATCAAGCGCATCACCCAGCGCCTGAATCCCCGCGTGTGCCGGGTGGCCGCGCTGCCCGCGCCCAACGACCGCGAACGCACCCAGTGGTATTTCCAGCGCTACGTGCCGCACCTGCCCGCCGCGGGCGAGATCGTGCTGTTCGACCGCAGCTGGTACAACCGCGCGGGCGTCGAGCGGGTGATGGGGTTCTGCAACGACGACGAGTACGAGGAGTTCTTCCGTTCGGTGCCCGAGTTCGAAAGAATGCTGGTCCGCTCGGGCATACAACTGGTCAAGTACTGGTTCTCGATCACCGACGACGAGCAGCACCTGCGCTTCCTGGGCCGGATCCACGATCCCTTGAAGCAGTGGAAGCTCAGTCCCATGGACCTGGAGTCGCGCCGGCGCTGGGAGGACTACACGCGCGCGAAAGAGGTCATGCTGGAGCGCACGCATATCGACGAGGCGCCGTGGTGGGTGGTGCAGGCGGTCGACAAGAAGAAGGCCAGGCTCAACTGCATCGACCACCTGCTCAGCCTGGTTCCCTATCACGACATTCCCCATCCCCACATCGATCTGCCCCAGCGCGTCCGCCACGAGGACTACATCCGGCTGCCGGTGCCGGACAGCATGATGGTGCCGGAGCGCTATTGAGCGGCGGCGCGCCGTTCGCGTTATCCTGACCATGGCGGCCCCCCGGGGCCGGTGGATGCCAAGGCCATGGACAAGAACAATTTCCTGAAAATGATCGCCGCCGGCCGCGACAACGCGCTGCTGCGGTTCACGCTGGGCAACCTCTACCTCGAAGAGGACGATGCCGCCTCGGCCGCCGAACACCTGCGGCGGGCGGTCGAGCTGGATGCCGGCTACGCCGCCGCGTGGAAGCAGCTCGGCAAGGCGCTGCTGGCGCTGGGCCGCGAGGAAGAAGCCCGCGCGGCCTGGAGCGGCGGCATCGATGCCGCCACCGCCAAGGGCAGCGTGCAGGCCGTCAAGGAAATGCAGGTGCAGTTGCGGCGGCTGGACAAAAAGCGGCCACCGCCGTCCTGAGGCGCCGCCTGCACGGGCGTGCGCATGCCGTTTTGTGTCATGATGCGCGCATACGCTTGCCGCTTTGCCCGAGGGCTTTCCATGCCGCCGATCTTCCCGCCTCCGTTGTCCCGCGCCGTGCCGGCGCCGTCCACGACCAGGATGGTCCGGTGACGAAGGCCAAGGCCGCGGCCAGCCCGGCCAAGCCCGAACGCCAGGGGGCGTCCATCTCGGCGGTGCTGTCGCGCATCAAGAGCATCAGTCCGTCGCTGGGGCCGGCGGGGCAGCGCATCGCGGACTTCATCGTGCAGTCCCCGCAGGAAGTGGTGCACATGTCGGTCAGCGAGGTGGCCGAGCGCACCGGAGCCAGCGAGGGCAGCGTGGTGGGCCTGTGCAAGAGCGTGGGCGCCACGGGCTTCCAGCAACTGAAGATCCTGTTGGCGCAGGAGATCGTGCAGCCGGTCCAGATCATCCACGAGGACCTGGATCCACAGGACAGCACGGCCACGGTGATGGGCAAGATCTTCCAGAGCAACATCCAGACCCTGCACGACACCGGCGCGGCGCTCGACGCGCGTGCCATCCAGCGGGCGGTGGCCTGCCTGCGGGCCGCCGAACGCATCGAGATCTACGGCATAGGCAGCGCGGCGCCCATCGCCGAGGACGCGCAGTACCGCATGCTGCGCATAGGCATGAACGTCAAGGCCGTGGTCGATTCCCACGTGCAGGCCATCAGCGCCGCGCTGGCGGGGCCCAATGTCGCGACGTTGACCATCTCGCACTCGGGCAGCACGCACGAGACCGTGGCGGCCACCCGGCTGGCGAAGGAGTCGGGCGCGAAGACCATCTGCATCACCAATTTCGGCAAATCGCCGCTGCAGGCCTTCGCCGACGTGGTGCTGTTCACCATGGCCCGCGAGACGCGCTTTCGCACCGAGGCCATGACCAGCCGCCTCGCGCAACTGGCGATCATCGATGTCCTGATCGCCTGCCTGGCGCTGACCGACTACGACAACGCCGTCGAGACCCTGCGCCATACGTCCAGCGTGCTGTCGATCAAGCGATATTGAGATTGGCCGCGGCCTGCGCCGGTGCCTGGACGTGGCCGGCGTGGTCCAGCGCCAGCAGAGCCGCCGGCGATATCGAATCGGCCTCCGGGCCGCGCCCCAGCAGCAGGTAGCGCATGCCCAGGCGCGCCGCGCCTTGCGCGTCGGTGGCCGGGTTGTCGCCGATCACCAGCGTGTCTTCCGGCCTGGCTCCCAGCCTGCGCAGGCCTTCCGCGAACAGCATGTTTTCCGGTTTGCCCACCACCAGCGTGGGCGCGATTCCCGCGCAGGCCGCCACCGCATGGAGCAAGGTGCCGGTTTCCGGCACCCGCGCGTCGCCCGGGGCGGGGTGGTGCAGATCGCCATTGGTGGCGACGAGTTCTGCGCCGCCGGCCACCGCGTTGGCCGCGGCGCTGAGCTTGGCATAGGTGAAGCGCTTGTCCAGCGCCAGCACCACCAGGTCCGGCGACTGTTCGACCAGCACGCATCCCTGCCGCCGCGCGTAGCGGCGCAACGCGATGGACCCCAGTAGCTGCAGGCGTGCCCGGGGGCGCGAGGAGGCCAGGAAGTCGATGGTGAGCTGGCCGGCCAACACCAGCTTGTCTGGCGATATCCGCAATCCCAGGCGGGCCAGCCTGCGCGACAGGCCCTGCGCGGTGTCGGTGGAATTGTTGGAGACCACTACGTAGCGGCCGTCGAGCCGGTGCAGGAGGTCCGCCGCGCCCTCCATGGGTTCGTTCTCGCGGATCAGGGTGCCGTCCAGGTCCAGCAGGAAGTGTTCGTGCCGCGCCAGCCAGGCGGGCGCGGGGGCGGGGTGCGCCGGCGTGGCACCGGAGGAAGCGGGAGCAGGGGTATGGGCGGTCATGAAAGAAAAGAAGGCCGTCGGCGGAGGTCGTCAAGGAATTGAGTTTATTTCAATGTTTGACAGAAATCAAAATGAGCAATGTTCATTTTGCTGTCATATGGGATCTCTAAGCTGGCGTCCGTTTCCTGTCGGTGCCATGCGCGCCGGCCCTTTCCAGACCGCTCCCGAGGTTTCCACCGATGAAACGCGCCTTCCTGCTTGCCGCCATGCTGGCCTTCGCTCCCGCCTCCTTCGCCCAATCCGTCGCCGATGGTTCCAAGGCGCATCCGCTGCGCGTCATGCTCATTCCCGCGGATGGCGGCACCGAGACCGGCACCAAGGCCGACTACCAGCCGGTCTTCAATGCCGTGTCGCGCATGACGGGCCTGAGTTTCGATCTGAAAGTGGGCCAGAGCTACGGCGCCGTGGTGGAAGCGATGTGCAATCAATTGGCTGACGTGGCCTTCTTCGGCCCGGTGGCCTATGTGCAGGCGAATCGCCGCGGCTGCGCCCAGTTGCTGGCCGTGGGCGTGGAGAACGGCCAGTCGGTCTACTACGCCGGTATGTTCGCCAAGGCCGACGCGCCGATCCAGGCGGTCAAGGACGTCAAGGGCCGGCGCATGGCCTTCGGCGACGTCAACTCGGCGTCGAGCTTCACTTTCCAGATCGCGATGCTGATGGACGCCGGACTGGATCCGGTCAAGGACCTGTCCGCCATCCGGATGACGGGCAGCCATGCCAACAGCCTGGCCGCGCTGGTCCAGGGGCAGGTGGACGTGGCCGCGCTGTCGTTCGATTCCTACGAGAAGGCGGTCAAGCAGGGGGCGGTGGATCCGCGCACGGTCAAGGTGGTGGCCAAGAGCATGCCCATTCCCTATCCGCCGCTGGCGCTCAACGCCAAGCTGCCCGATGCGCTCAAGGCCCGCCTGAAGGAGGCCTTCGCCACCGTGCACAAGGCGCCCGGCGTGACGCCCGACATGATCCGCGGCTACGGCGGCAAGAAGGTCGATGCCTTCGATACCCGTTTTTCCGAGGCCGAGTTCAACGTCGCGGCCGAGAAGCTGGCGCTGTTGTCGGATGAGCTCAAGGGCGAGATCCTGAAGAAGGCGTCCGAGCGTTGAGCCCGAGGTCCAGGGAACCGGAGCCGGCGATGGACATGCTGGAGTTCGATGCGGTGGCGGTGCGCTATCCGGACGGCACCCAGGCCTTGCGCGAGGTGTCGCTGGCGGTGCCGGCGGGGCAGTTCTGCGTCGTGCTCGGATCCTCGGGCGCGGGCAAGTCGACGTTGCTGCGCATGGTGAACGGCCTGGTGGCGCCGTCCGGCGGCACGGTCCGGGTGGCTGGCGTGCGGGTCGAGCCCCGCAGCCTGCGCGGCGTGCGCGCGCGCATCGGCATGATCCACCAGCAGTTCAATCTCGTGCCCCGGTCCACCGTGGCCGCCAATGTCCTGTGCGGCGCATTGCCGCGCGTGGGGACCGCGGCGGCGATGCTGGGGCTTTTTCCAGCGCCCTTGCGCCGCAAGGCCTGCGAGCTGGTCGCGGCCGTTGGGCTGGACGAGGCGCACCTGGCGCGGCGCGTGCGCGATCTGTCGGGCGGACAGCAGCAGCGGGTGGGCATTGCCCGCGCCTTCATGCTGGATCCGCCCGTGGTGATCGCCGATGAACCGGTGGCCAGCCTGGATCCGCGCACCAGCCGCGAAGTGCTGGACCTGCTGCGGCGCCATGCGCGCGAGCGCGGCACGACCGTGCTGTGCAGCCTGCACCAGGTAGACCTGGCGCGCGAGTATGCCGATCGCATCGTGGCGCTGCGCCATGGACGCATGGTCTTCGACGGACCGCCGGCCGCCTGTCATCCCTCGGTGCTGAGCACGGTCTACGGGCAGGCCAGGGATGGCCAGCCCATGCTGCGGGAGGTGGCATCGTGAATCTGATCGAACGCTCTCCCGCGAACTGGCAGATTCCCCCGCCGTATCGCCTGCGCACGGTATTGCTGGTGCTGTTGCTGGCGCTGGCCGCTTGCTTCGCCGCCCAGCGGGTCGAGATGGGACGCATGCTGTCGCTGAGCGGCGAGGCACTGCTGGCGGCCGTGGGCCTGCGCGAGGATTCGCAGGTGCTGTCGGGTTTCGGCAAGCTGGCTTCGACCATGTTCCCGTTGCAGGTGTCCGAGCGCACCGAAGTCGCCCGCATCGAGGATTTCGACCGGAATGGACTGCCCTGGTTTTCGCACCTGGAGACCATCGAGGTCGGCGAGCCCCGGCTCAACCCCGACACGCTGGCGATGGAGGAGGCGCGCACCCGTCGCGAATACCTGGTCGAACCCCTGGGGTACCTGCGGCACGTGGCGTTCAAGATGCTGGAGACCATCGAGATCGCCTTCTGGGCCACGCTGCTGGCGGTGGTGCTGAGCGCGCCGCTGGCCTGGTGCAGCGCCCGCAACTTCACCTCCAACCGCGCCGCCTATGTGACGGCCCGTGGCCTGGTCAGCCTGATGCGGGCCGTGCCAGAACTGATCAGCGCCTTGTTCCTGGTGCTGGCCTATGGATTCGGTCCGATCGCCGGCGTGCTGGCGCTGGCGTTGCATTCGTGCGGTTTCCTGGGGAAGTTCTACGCCGAGGACATCGAGACCGCGGACGACAAGCCCCAGGAGGCGCTGCGCGCCATCGGCGCCGGCAAGCTGAAGATCATGCGCTTTGCCGTGCTGCCGCAGGTCATGCCGCAGTTCGTCGCCTACACGCTGTACGTGCTCGACCGCAACGTGCGCATGGCGACCGTGGTGGGACTGGTGGGGGCGGGCGGCATCGGCCAGGAACTCAAGGGCCGCTACGACATGTACCAGTACGCCCACGTGGGGACCATCCTGGTCGCGATTTTCATCACCGTCTTCCTGCTCGATCAACTGGCCGCGCGGCTGCGCAAGAGGCTGGGCTGAGCCGGCTTTTTCCCGTCCTACCCGGAGCTACCCCATGAAAGAACGAATCCTGCCGTACGGCCGCGCGATGCTGGCCGGCCTGCTGTTGTGCCTGACGATGGCCGCCTGCGGAGGCGGCGGCGATGGCGGCCCCTCGACCGGGCCCGGCCCCGGCAACCCGGGCGACCCGGAGCCGCCGAAGACTTCGCTGCGCTGCGCGCCCTGACGGCGTCCGTCCCATTCCCATTCCCGACCCGAGAACCGATATGTCGAATATTCCGTCTTCTTCGTCGCGCCGCGACTTCCTGCGCAAATCCGCCGGCGCCATGGGCGCCGCCTCGGCCCTGGCGACGCTGCCCGCATCGATCCAGCGCGCGCTGGCCGTGCCGGCCGCGGTCGAAACCGGCACGATCAAGGACGTCAAGCACATCGTCATCCTGATGCAGGAGAACCGCGCGTTCAATCATTACTTCGGCACGCTGCGCGGCGTGCGGGGCTTCGGCGACCGCTTCCCCATCCCGCTCGAGAGCGGCAAGTCCGTCTGGTACCAATCCGACGGCAGCAAGGAGATCCCGCCGTACCACCTGGACAAGGAGACGATGAACGCCATCTTCGTGCCGGGAACGCCGCACAGTTTCTCGGACGCGCAGGCCGCGTGGAACCAGGGCAAGTTCGGCGCGTGGGCCAAGCACAAGCTGCCGTATTCGATGGGCTATTACAAACGCCAGGATCTGCCGTTCCAGTTCGCGCTGGCCGATGCCTTCACGATCTGCGACGCCTATCACTGCTCGATCACCACCGGCACCGATCCCAACCGCATCGTGTTCTGGTCGGGTTCTAACTTCAGTCCGGAACTGGGGCGCCTGGGCATCAACTGTACCGACTCGGATTCCGAGCCCAACAACCTGCGCTGCTGGATCACCGGTGCGCTGCCCACGCCGGGCTACACCTACCAGGGATCGGCCTTCAAGTGGGCGACGATTCCCGACGTGCTGGAAGCGGCGGGCGTGAGCTGGCGCATCTACCAGGACCCGAACAACAACTGGACCGGCGCCATGCACGGTGGCCTGGCGTTCAAGAGCTTCCGCGAATCCAGGCCGGGCCAGCCCCTGTACGAGAAGGGCATGTCCGACTTCAGCCTGGCGCGCCTGGCCGAGGACGTGCGCAACGACGCGCTGCCCGAAGTGTCGTGGGTGCTGCCGTGGCCAGCGGTGTCCGAACACCCCGGGGGCGGGGGCAGCACCGCCCAGGGGGCCGACTACATCTCGCAGGTCCTGGATGCGCTGACCGCCAACCCCGAGGTCTGGAGCAAGACGGTCTTTTTCATGACCTTCGACGAGAACGACGGCCTGTTCGACCATCTGCCGCCGCCCGCCGTGCCGTCCTATGACGCCGATGGCAAGCTGATGGGCAAGTCCACGGTGGCGCTGGACGGCGAGTATTTCTACGACCCCGCGCGCAAGTACCTGAAGGCCGACGACACGATATCGGGCACGACGCGTCCGTGGGGCCTGGGGCCGCGCGTGCCGATGTACGTGATCTCGCCCTGGAGCAAGGGAGGATGGGTGTGTTCGGAAGCGATGGACCATACCTCGGTCGGCCGTTTCCTGGAGCAGCGCTTCGGCGTCCGCATCGATGCCATCAGCCCCTGGCATCGCGCGGTGTGCGGCGACCTGACCTCGGCGTTCGATTTCGCCGCGCCCAACGATCCGTCGTTCCCGGCGTTGCCCGACATGAGCAATTTCGCCGCGCTGGAGGCGCAGCAGCGGACCATGCCCAAGGCCGAGCCGCCGGCCATGCCGCAACCGCTGTTCCAGGAGGCGGGCGTGCGGTACTCGCGCGCGTTGCCCTATGAACTGCATGTGAGCGCGCGGGTCGAGGCCGGTGGCGTGGTCAGGCTGCTGTTCAGCAACACCGGCAAGGCGGGGGCCGTGTTCCACGTGTACGACAAGAAGCACCTGGATCTGATTCCGCGCCGCTATACGGTGGAGGCGGGCAAGATGCTGGAAGATACCTGGACGACAGGCGGGGACGGCGGCGACTACGACCTGTGGGTGTACAGCACGAACGGATTCGTCCGGACTTTCCAGGGCAACGCCACGCGCCATGCCGCGGCGGCCGCGCGGCCCGAGGTGCAGGTCTGCTATGACGCGCAGAACGGCAATGTCTACGCCAAGGTGCACAACGGCGGCACGGCCGTGGCCAGCCTCGGCATCGTATCCAACGCCTATCGCAAGGATGGTCCGTGGACGATCGAGGCACCGGCCGGCGGCGTCGCGGAAAAGCATTGGGAGCTGGCCGACAGCGGCCGCTGGTACGACTTCACCGTGAAGGGCGATGGCTTCGAGCGGCGCTTCGCGGGCCGGGTCGAGACGGGCAAGCCGAGCGTGAGCGATCCCGCCATGGCTACCCAGCTCGGCGCTTGAGGGAGGGAGAGACCATGACGAATTCTTATTCGATCCGCTCGCCGTTCCTGGGGGGCCGGGGCCTGGCGCGCCTGGGGGCAGCGCTGGCGTTGTCCACGGTTTCGGCGCTGTGCGCCGCGCAGCCCGTGGCCTGGGACCCGGCGAAGAACAATCTCGGCATCGGCAACAATGCCGGCACGACCGCAGTGACGGGCAGCAACAACCAGGCGCTGGGCAAGGACGCGGGCAACAACGTATCGACCAACTGGAACCTGGCGGTGGGCGAAGCGGCCGGTACCAATGTGTCGGGCGGCAATGCCAATCAGGCCATCGGCTTCAATGCCGGCCAGAACGTCAAGGGAGGATGGAACCAGGCGATCGGCCGCAGCGCGGGCCAGAACGTGACCGGCAACTACAACAATGCCGTGGGTTTCTGGGCGGGCACCGGCGTGACCGGCTCCGACAACAGCGCCTATGGCACCAACGCCGGCCGCAACGTGAGCGGCAATGTGAACCAGGCGTTCGGCAAGGGCGCCGGCAACAACGTGTCGACCAACTGGAACCTGGCCATGGGCGAAGGGGCCGGCACCAACGTCAGCGGCAAGAACGCCAACCAGGCCATTGGCTATTACGCGGGCATCAACGTCAAGGGAGGATGGAACCAGTCGTTCGGCCGCAGCGCGGGGCAGAATGTCACGGGCGACTACAACAGCGGCATCGGCTTCTGGGCCGGTACCGACACGGTGGGCAACCAGAACCAGGCGATGGGATCGAACGCCGGGCGCAACGTCACCGGCGATTCCAACCAGGCCTACGGCCAGGAGGCCGGGCGCGACGTCGTCGGCAACAGCAACCAGGCCGACGGCCAGAATGCCGGCCAGAACGTGCGGGGCGACGCCAACCAGGCACGCGGCATGAATGCCGGGCAGAACGTCCAGGGCGACTACAACGCCGCCACCGGCGCCTACGCCGGCACGGACGTCGCCGGAAGCAACAACCAGGCGAGCGGGCTGGGAGCTGGCCGTGGCGTGGTCGGCGACGGAAACATCGCCACCGGCGTGGGGGCGGGCTTCAAGGTGCAAGGCAGCGGCAACGTCGCGCTGGGCAACGGGGCGGGCCGCGAGGTCATGGCCGACAACACCGTCGCCATCGGCACCGATGCACGCGCCAGCGCGGCCAACAGCGTGGCGCTGGGAGCCGGTTCGACGGCCGACCGTGGCGCGCAGTCCGGCTACGAGGCCTACGGGCTGGCCGCGCCGCAGAACTCGTCGGGCGAGCTGAACGTGGGCAATCGGCAGGTCACGGGCGTGGCGGCGGGCAGCGCCGGCAACGACGCGGTCAACGTCGATCAACTGCGCGGCGCCATGTCCACGCTCAACCGGTCCCTGGGCGGGCTGAGCGACCGCATCGACAATGTCGAGAAGCATGCCTACGCAGGCACGGCGGCGGCCATGGCGGCGCGCCAGGCGCCCTTCGTGCCCGGCAAGTTCAGCTATGCCGCCAATGTCGCCAACTACAAGGGCCAGAGCGCGCTTGGCGTCAGCCTGCGCCACACGGCCCCCAGCGGAGCGTGGAGCGTGGAGGGCGGACTGGCCGGTAGCGGCAACGGCGTCGGGGCCTTCGTGGGCGTGGGCGGCGTGTTCTGAAGCCATGCCCTGGACCCGGGCCGGGGTTCGGCGTGAACCGGCCCCGGCCTAGGCCAGGGCCGGCGTGTCACCCTGCCGCGCGAGTTGCCACAGGGATTCGGCGGCCGAGGCCATGTCGGCATGCTGCCGGTACAGGCGGATCTCGATGGCGACGCGCCAGGAGGCATCTCCGGCCTCGACCAGCCGTCCATCGGCCAGCGCCGGCGCCGCCTGGCTGCGGGGCAGCCAGGCCACGCCCCGGCCTTCCAGGGCCAGGGCTTCCAGCAGCAGGGCATGTGGCGCGGTGAACACCGGATGCAGCCTGGGGTCGCGCGCCGCGGCGCCCAGCCCGGCGCGCAGGATGCGGCCCAGCCCCGAGGCTTCGCCATAGGCCAGCAGCGGGATGGGTGCATCCTGCCGCAGGTCGTGGCGGGGGGTACCCGAGGGTGTGGGGACGCAGACGGGGACCAGCGCATCATTGGCCAGCCGCACCACCGGATAGGCGGCTTCGTCCAGCCGGCCGGGCAGGGCGGGGTGGGCGTGGCACAGCAGGAACTGGACCTTGCGCTGCAGCATCAGTTCTTCGCACGCGGCCGTGCCGTCGGACATCATCTCGACCGCGCCCAGTTGCAGGCTGGCTTCCAGGCGCGCCAGCCACCCGGGAAGGAAAGACAGCGACAAGGCGTGCGTGACCGCGATGCGCAGGCTGGCGACGCTCTGGTCATGGGCCATGCGGGCCTTGATGCGGGCAGCCACCAGCCGGGCCAGCACGTCTTCGACCAGGGGCAGGAGGCGCCGGCCGGCGGGAGTGAGCGTGGCCGGGTGCGCGCCGCGGTCGATCAGATCGGCGCCCACCCATTCCTCCAGCGCGCGGATGTGCCGGCTGAACGCCGGCTGCGCGATGGCGCGGGCCTCGGCCGCGCGCGAGAAGTTGCCGCTGTCGGCCAGCGCGACGAAATCTTCCAGCCATTCCAGGTCCAGGGGGCGATTGTCCGGTCCCATCGAGGGGTCTCGTCTCCGCGATAGTTGTATGCATTTCGAGTATTGGACGGCGCGCGGGCGGCCGGCAATGATGGATTCTACTCACCGCAGCCTCATGGAGACCCGCTTGCCTTCCATCGCCAATTATCGCGGCATCATCCCCGCCATTGCCTGCCCCTTCACCCCGGATCACCGCATCGACGAGCCCGCGCTGCGCAAGCTGGCCTCCTGGCTGGCCGGCCACGACGGGGTCGTGGCGGTCATGACCAACGGCCATACCGGCGAGGTCTTCTCGCTGACGCCCGCGGAGCGGGCCACCGTGACCCGCATTGTCGCCGACGAGCTGCGGGGCCGGCTGCCGGTGATCTCCTCGATCGTCTGCGAAGGTTTGTCCGAGGCCGCCGAGCACGCGCGCGCCGCCGTTGAGGCGGGCGCGGCCGGGCTGGATGTCATGCCGCCGCACCACTGGCTGCGCTTCGGCTTCACGTCCGGCCATGCCCTGCAATACTTCGACGCCATCCACCGCGCGGCGCCGGGCGCCGACCTGGTCTGCCACGTGTATCCCGCCTGGACGCGCGCGGCGTATTCCTCGGCCCTCTTGGCCGACCTGGCCCGGCTGCCGTACGTCCAGGCCTTCAAGGTCGGGCAGCGCGACATGAACAAGTATGCGCGCGACATCCAGGCCATCCGCGACGCCGACGCCGGCAAGGCCATCCTGACCTGCCACGACGAATACCTGCTGGCGTCCATGGTGCAGGGCGTGGACGGCGCGCTGGTGGGTTTCGCCACCTTCATTCCGCAATTGATCGGCGACCTGTGGCGCGCGGTGCAGGAAGGGGACCTGAAGGGCGCGCAGCGGATCCAGTCGATCATCACGCCGCTCAAGGATGCCGTGTACGGCGGCGGCGAACCGACGGGCGAGGCCCACGCGCGCATGAAGGCCGGGATGTATCTGGCTGGCGTGCTGGACGACGCGACCGTCCGTCCGCCTACCGAGGCGCCCGATGCCAGGGAAATGGCGGCATTGCGCGCGGCGGTGGAGCAGGCCGGACTGCTGCGGCGCTGACCTGATTGCAACCAGACTCAGAACAAGACGGAGACAAGCATGCAACGCAGACCTTTTTTTGCCGCCGGGCCGTCCCAAGGCAAAAAGCGCCCCCTCGGGGGGCAGCGCCGCCGCGTAGCGGCAAGCGTGGGGGTATTTCTCACCGCCGGACTGGCGGCCGCGGCCCTGTGCGTGGCTGGCGGCGCGTCGGCCCAGCCGTATCCCGCCCGCGAAGTGCGCATCATCATCCCGTTCCCGCCCGGCGGCACGCTGGATACGGTGGGACGGCAACTGGCGCAGCGCCTGAGCGAGCAGACCGGCCAGTCGTTCGTGGTGGAGAACCGGGCCGGCGGCAACGGCATGATCGGCGCGGCCGCCGTGGCCAAGGCGCCGCCCGACGGTTACACGCTGATGTTCAATGCATCGACGGTGACCACCACGCCGATGACCATGAAATCCGCGCCCTTCGACATGGAGAAGGACTTCCAGCCCATCTCGCTGGTGGCCCAGGCGCCGCTGTCGGTGGCGGTGAACAAATCGCTGCCGTTCAACGACGTCAAGGGCCTGCTGGAGTACGCCAGGCAGAATCCCGGCAAGCTCAGTTTCGCGGTCGGCTCGACCGGCTCGGCGGGCCAGCTCGCCACCGAGCTGTTGCGCCGGGCGGGGCAGATGAACTATCTGATCGTGCCCTACAAGGGATCCGCGCCGGCCTACCAGGATCTGGTGGGCGGCCAGATCTCCGGTTTCATCGATCCCATCCTGGGGGCGATGTCCTACCATAAGGGCGGCATGCTGAAGATCCTGGCCGTCACCTCGCGCTCGCGCGTGCCGACACTGCCCGAGGTGCCCACCGTGGGCGAGACCGTGCCGGGCTACGAGTTCTACAGCTGGTACGGCCTGTGGGGCCCGGCCCGGCTGCCGATGGACATTGCCCACAAGCTCAACGCGGAAGTCAACAAGGCGCTGGAGGCGGGCATGCGCGAGAAGCTGGAGCAGCAGGGGCTGGTCCTGAAGGCCGGCTCCATCGAGGACTTCGCGCGCTTCCAGCAGGAGGACATGGCGCGGGCGAAGAAGATCATTGTCGAGGGCAACATCCGTGCGGAATGAGCGGTGCGCCGTCGTGACGGGCAGCAGCGCCGGCATCGGCCGGGCGGTGGCGGCGGCGCTGCTGGACCGGGGTTGGCGCGTCGTCGGGCTGGATCTCGCGGCGGCAACCCTGGGTCACCCGTGCTTCGAAGGCCGGGCGGTCGATCTCGCGGATGCCGGCGCCATCGCCGGGGTGCTGCCCGGCTTGTCGGCCAGCGATGCGCTGGTCCACGCGGCGGGCATCATGCGGACCGCGCCGCTGGGCCGCCTGGACGGCGCCGCGGGCGACCTGATGTGGCGGCTGCACGTGGCCGCGGCCACCCAGCTCGCCGATGGCATGGTGCCCGCGATGGCGGCGCGCGGCCGGGGCCGGGTGGTGCTGATCGGCAGCCGCGTGTCCCGTGGCATGGCCGGGCGCAGCCAATACGCCGCGGTGAAGGCCGCGCTGGTGGCCCTCGGGCGCAGCTGGGCGGCCGAAGTGGCGGCATGCGGCGTGACGGTGAACGTGGTGTCGCCCGCCGCCACGCGCACGGCCATGCTGGACGATCCCGGCCGTGCCGCCAGCGCGCCACGCCTGCCGCCGCTGGGCCGGCTGATCGAACCGGCCGAAGTGGCGGCGCTGGTGGGGTTCCTGCTGTCGGATGCCGCAGCGGCCATCACGGGACAGGATATCCAGGTCTGCGGAGGCGCGTCGCTGGCGGGGTGAATCGACAGTGGATCGTTCAGCCCAGCCGCTCGATCAAGGCCATGGCCGCGGCCGGCGCCTTGGGTTTGAAGCCATTGATCATGTAGACGAACACGTCGCGTCCCTGCGCGGCCTTGGCCGGCGGGGCGGCCAGGCAGGGCAGGTCGGCCGGCGCCGTGCCGCCGGCCCACGCCCGGACACGTCCGGCCCAGGTATCGAGATCGGCCGGCGCATAGCCCAGCTCGCGGTCTTCCCGCGCGTCTTGCAGCCGGATATAGACGAACGGCGCCGTCGCGTCGTGCAGGTGCGGTACGCCGTCCTTGTCCGCCACGACCGCCGCCACCTCGTGCCGGCGCAGCAGATCGACGAACCCGGGCACCGCGAAGCTTTCGTGCCGCACTTCGACCGCATGGCGCAGCCGCCGTCCCTCGTACTCCGGAGGCAGGAGCGCCAGGAAGGCCGCGAAGTCCTCGGGGTCGAACTTCTTGGTGGGCGGAAACTGCCAATTGATCGGGCCGAGCTTGTCCTTCAGTTCCACCAGGCCGCTGGCCAGGAACTTGTCGACGGAAGGACCGGCCTCGGCCAGCACGCGCCGGTTGGTGGCGAAACGGGGTCCTTTCATCGCGAACACGAAATCCTCGGGCGTCTCGTCGTGCCAGCGCGCGAAGCTGGCCGGTTTCTGCGTTCCGTAGAACGTGCCGTTGATCTCGATGGAGGTCACGTGGCGGCTGGCATAGTCCAGCTCGCGGCTTTGCACGAGGCCCTCGGGATAGAAACTGCCGCGCCAGGGCTCGAACACCCATCCGCCTATGCCCACACGTATCGGAGCCATGCTTTTCGCCTTGCCCATGCGTTGCTTCTCCCTCGCGCCGGCCGACCCTACAATGCCGTTCCGGTTCTCGTTTCGCCCCGCCATGCCCCTGGACGCCGAACAACTTGCCGCCTTCCGCCGCTTGGCCGCCGGTCTTGATCGCATCGACGCCGAGGCCTATGCCGCCGCCGGCCGCGATCCGCTCGTTCCTATTCTAGGTCTGGGACCTGTCGACGCGCCATTGTGTTTCTTCGGCCGGGATCCGGGCGGGGACGAGGTCAGGCACGGGCAACCCTTCGTGGGCAGCTCGGGCCAGTTGCTGCGCGCCGGACTGCTCCGCCACCTGGCGCCGGATAGGCCATATTCGTTCGACGAAGGCCTGCGCGTCGGCGCGGATTGCTTCTGGATCAGCACCGTGCCCTACAAGCCCTTGCACAACAAGGCGTGGCCGCCCGCGGTACGGCAGCGGTTCCAGCCGCTGATCCGGCAGATACTGTCGGCGCAATGGCGCGGCGGCGATGTCATCACCCTGGGCAACGAAGCCTTCGAATGGTTCAGCATCGGTCTTGCCGGCGACGAACTGGCCGCCGTGCGCGAATTCTGGCGGCGCGAGGACAAGTACGAGTCCAGCGTTGCCGTGACTCTGCGCGCGGGGGGCCGGGAGCGGGTCCTGCGCTTGCATCCCTTGCCGCATCCTTCGCCCGCCAATGCCCGCTGGCGGCCGCATTTTCCCCGGTTGCTGCAAGCCCGGCTGGACGCGCTGCTGCCGCCCGCCTGAAGGAGGTTCCGCCATGAATGGACCCGCGATTTCCATCACCTATTGCACGCAGTGCCTATGGCTGCTGCGCGCGGCCTGGATGGCGCAGGAACTGCTTTCCACCTTCGGCACGGACCTGGGGCAGGTCGCGCTGGTGCCCGGCACGGGCGGGGTGTTCCAGATCCGCTATGACGGTGAACTGATCTGGGACCGCAAGGCCGACGGCGGTTTCCCGGACGCCAAGGCGCTCAAGCAGCGTGTGCGCGACAGGCTGGACCCGGGGCGCGATCTTGGGCATGTCGACCGGCCGGCGAGCGGGCCGGAAGACGCGTGATCCTTCCGCGTGCGGTCTAGCGCAGGCGCTTCGGAAAGCACCGCCCGTATTCCTCGCAGCCCGGACAGCCCGGCGCGGGCTGCGGCGTTTCCCCGCGCGTGACCGCCAGGTCGTGCGCCAGGAATTTTTTCCAGCGCATGTCGCCTGTGTTGCGCTCGGGCAGCCCCGGGAAGTAGCGGTGCAGCGCGCGCGTGACGTCGTCGCGCCCCGCCAGCCCCAGGTCGCGCCACAGGTGGTCGGGCCGCAGACAGGCGTGGGCGATGATCGTCGCCAGGCAGGCGGTGTCCGCGGCCGGCAATGCCGGGTTGCGCCAGGCCAGCATGTGGGCGCGCAGGTTGGCCGTGAACGTGGTGCCGGCCTCGGGTTGCGCCGGCAGCGGGGGAAGGGGAGCGCCGGGGAACCATCGAAGGTACAGGTCCCGCAATATGTCCTGTGGCAACCCCAGCAAAGGCAGTTCGTGCCGGACTTCGCGGGCGGCCAGCAGGCGGGCGAAGAGGCGCGCGTCGAATGCGTCCGGATGGGTGGCGAAGGCGGCGAGCTGAGTGCCGCGGGCGGCGGGGTCGGCGTGCCCGGGCAGGGCGTTGGTCCGGTCGAGCAAGGCATTTGCTCCGATGGAAAGAAAGGGGCGGAACGGAAGTCGCGACCGCGTGCCGTGGCATTCATGGCTACGGGGTCTTGGAGAACAATGCTACTCCTGGCAAGCTTTGCTCAATGCGGTTCACGGTAGGGCAGCCTTTATTCAGGGGCCCCGAGGTGGGATGGGGCTGTCCTGCAGTCCCGTCAGCATTCATCACCCCCGCATGAGTTTCTCTTGGCAGTCGTGGATCGATGCTTTCATCAACTGCACCGTCTTTCGTCGGATCGGATACGCCGTCGCACGTTCAGAGAAGGTCGCCGCCTGCGCCAGCATCCGGTCAATGGTGATTTCGGCTGCCTCCGCCGCCACGCCACCCTCCGAGGCCAGGCGCAGCAGATGGCTTCGTTTCACGGCACGGCCTTCGCCGCAGACATCCATGTGGTGCTGGCCCATGGGGCCTTCGCTGAAGGTCAGGTCGAAGGCCGGGGCCAGCCGCCAGCGCCGATCCCGCCCGAGGCGCCAGGCGAAGTTCTTCGGGTGGTCGTCGCGGTTGTGAAACAGCACGTTGAAGACGGCTCGCGCGTAAGCCTTCTCCACCTCGCGCTCGTCGCGGGTCAGCAGGCGTGTGGCGCGCAGGAGGGCGGTGTAGTCCGCGCTGCCAGGCAGGCGAAAGTCCACCTGTAGCAGACCCGCCAGGCTGTGCACCGGCACGCGCAAACCTTGTTCGCGATCGAAGCGTGCCACGCCGAAGGCGGCTAGTTTGGACGATAGATCGAACCATGCACTGGCAGGCATCTCCAGCCCGCAGTCGCGAGCGAGTTCGGCATACATCTGCTCGATGACGCAGACCTCTTTGTGTTCGCCCAGGGCGGGGAATTTCACCAGCCAGGGTTCGCCTGAAGCGTCGCCGCGCGTGCTGACGTGGCCCGATCCTGTGTCGTATTGCACGAGCGCCTTGGGCCGTGCGCCTTGCGGGGAACCCCCCGTCAGCGCCAGCTCGCGCAAGGCGACTCCTGCTTCACCGGCCAGGGCGCGCTCGTTTTCCTGGGCCAAGGCCAACAGGTTCCAGTCTGGCTCCTCGGCATCAAACTTTGCAGCCGGCACGAAGCGCAGGGCACCCATGGCGCGATCCCCGATGAAGGCCAGGCGATCCAGCGGGCCGGGATGGCGCAGGCCCTGCTGGCGGAACAGCCGGTCCATCAGCAGCAGGCCCCAGCCATCGGGCAGGCTGTCGGCGATCAGGCCTGGCAGGCGGAGCAGATGGGGGGGGAAGTCGCCGTAGGCGGTGGCACGCAGCTTGAGGTGCAGCGGTGACAGTTCCAGCCCTTGCGCCAGCGCCTCGGGCGCATATTCGAACAGGAGCGTGGTGCCATCGTCGGCGAGCAAGCCCAGTGGCAGGTCCTCGCCCCAGCCGCAGTAGTGGACGGCCAGGCGTTTCATGTGCTTTTTCGGCGGCTGGCTCGCTGCCGCTGGCTGGCTGCTTCGGCTTTTTCCATCTGGGCGATGGACTGGCGCTTGAGTACGAACAAATCCTCCAGCTCATTGACCAGCCCGAGCGCCTGCACCGTGCGAACCAGGGTCTCCAGCGAAGACTGGCCGCTACTTTCCAGCTTGCGCAGTGCGCCTAACGAAAGACCCGCCATCTGCGCCAACTCGCGCTGGGGCAACCCCTGGGCCAACCGCTGCGCACGCACGCGTTGGCCCAGCACCTGAAGTATTTCGCCAGACGGAGCTAGATTTAGTACCATTATTATGACTTTTATGCCATAAAAACCTATATAAGTGCCATTTTAATGGTTTTTATAGGGCGTGGCCATCAGGAGGTGCGTTGGTTTTCCGGGGGCATGTACCGTCCTGAAACCTCACTCTATGTTCTGCGCCTGTTCCCGCATCTGCTCGATCAACAGCTTCAGGTCCATCGCCGCCCGCGTCACTTCCAGCCCGCCGGCCTTGGACCCCAGCGTGTTGGCCTCGCGGTTCATTTCCTGGAACAGGAAGTCCAGCCGCTTGCCGGCGCTGCCCTTGTCGGCCTTCTTGCCCGCGCCGCCCTTGCCGATCAACTGCCTGAGCTCGGCCAGGTGCGAGTGCAGGCGCGACAGTTCCTCGGCCACGTCGATGCGCAGGCCGAACAGGGTGGCCTCATGGGCCAGGCGCTCGGACAGTTCTTCGCCGCGGATGTTCTGGAAGCCGCCGGGGAAGGCGGCCTCGACGGTGTCGCGCAGCTTGCGCGCGAGCCGTTCGCGGTATTCCTGCACGAGCTGGGGCATGCGTTGCTCGACCTCGGCCACGATGGCCGCGACCGAGTCGGCGCGGTCGACCAGCATGGCGGCCAGGCGTTCGCCCTCGCGGTCGCGCGCGTCCTGCATCTGGGCCAGGGCTTCGCCGGCGGCACGCAGGGCGGCTTCGCGCCAGGTGTCTTCGGATTCCTCGGCCGCCTGCACGCCGGGCCAGGACAGCAGTTCGGACAGGCGCGGAGGCTGGACGTCCTGGAGCACGGCCTGGACCTTGCGGAACAGCGTGGCGGCCTGTTCCAGGGCGGCGACGTTGATGGACTCGGGGTCGGTGCTGAGGCGGCGCTGGATGGAGGCCCGCACTTCGATCTTGCCGCGCGCCACGGCCTTGGTCAGCAATTCGCGCAGCGGGGATTCCAGCGCGCGCAGCTCGTCCGGCATGCGGAAGTGAAGATCGAGGAAGCGGCTGTTGACGCTGCGCAGTTCGATGGACACCGAACCGTGTTCGGTGTCGGCGCGGGCGGCGCCGAAGGCGGTCATGCTACGGATCATGGCGAAAGCCTGTCAGGACGTGGGCAAGGCCGACGTGCACGGCGACGGGGCCGGTGCGTTTGTCGGCATGAGCCAGCATGATAAATCGCATGGGAAGATTCGTGGGGCCTTGCCCGTACAATGTCCGTATCCGGCCGCCGCGGCGCGGCCCATGCGTCCTGGGCGCCGGCGCGCCGGTCCGTCCGCCGATCTGGAGTTTTTTCATGAGCATTGCCCCTTCCGCCTTTGCCCGGCCGTCCGGCCGCGGCCTCGATTCGCTGCGTCCCGTTTCCCTGCAGCGCGGCTACACCCGCTATGCCGAAGGGTCGGTGCTGGTGAGCTTCGGCGACACGCAGGTGATCTGTACCGCCAGCGTCGAGGACAAGGTCCCGCCTTTCCTGAAGGGCATGGGGCAGGGCTGGGTCACGGCCGAATACGGGATGCTGCCGCGCGCCACGCATACACGCGGCGGCCGCGAGGCGGCCAAGGGCAAGCAGACCGGCCGGACGCAGGAGATCCAGCGGCTGATCGGCCGCAGCCTGCGTGCCGTGTTCGACCTGGAAAAACTGGGCGAGCGCACCCTGCATCTGGATTGCGACGTGATCCAGGCCGACGGTGGCACCCGCACGGCCAGCATCACCGGAGCCTTCGTTGCGGCCAGCGACGCCATCGCGCTGCTGATGGCGCGCGGCGCCCTGGCCGCCTCGCCCATCCGCGACCACGTGGCCGCGGTGTCGGTGGGCATCTACCAGGGGCAGCCGGTCCTGGACCTGGACTATGCCGAGGACTCGCAGTGCGAGACCGACATGAATGTCGTCATGACGGGCAGCGGCGCGTATGTCGAAGTCCAGGGCACGGCCGAGGGCGTGCCGTTCTCGCGCCAGGAGATGGATGCGCTGCTGGGCCTGGCCGAGACCGGCATCGCCGATCTCGTGCGCCTGCAGCGCGAGGCGCTGGCCCAGCCGTATCCGGGCCGCTGATGCCCGCGAGACCGGAGCGAACGATGGCAAGAAAACTGGTCCTGGCTTCCAACAACGCGGGCAAGCTGCGCGAATTTTCGTCGCTGCTGGCGCCGCGCGGCTTCGAGCTCGTGCCCCAGGGCAGCCTGGGCGTGCCCGAGGCCGAGGAACCCCACGCCACGTTCATCGAGAACGCCCTGGCCAAGGCCAGGCACGCCAGCCAGCTGACCGGCCTGCCCGCGCTGGCCGATGATTCCGGCGTATGCGTCACGGCGCTGGGCGGCGAGCCCGGCGTCTATTCGGCGCGTTACGCGGCGCGCAACGGCGGCGAAAAATCCGACGCCGCCAACAATGCGCTGGTGGTCGAGCGCCTGCGGGGCGCGCAAGACCGCCGGGCCTATTACTACGCCGCGCTGGTGCTGGTGCGTTCGGCGCACGACCCCCAACCCTTGATCGGCGAAGGGCTCTGGTGGGGCGAGATCGTCGAGCAGCCGCGCGGCGAAGGTGGATTCGGCTACGACCCGCATTTCCTGCTGCCCGGCCTGGGCCGCACGGCGGCCGAGCTGTCCGCCGACGAGAAGAACCGCATCAGCCATCGCGCCCAGGCGCTGGCGGTGCTGATGAGCAAGCTGGATACGTTCTGATGGCCCGATCGATCCCGATCCGGCCGGCGGGGCAGGGGGCTCCCGTGGCGCGCGCGGCCATGCCGTTCGCGCCCGGCCCGAGCCTGCTGACCAGCCTGCCGCCTCTGTCGGTGTACGTGCATGTGCCCTGGTGCGTGCGCAAGTGCCCCTATTGCGATTTCAATTCGCATGCGGCGCCCGACGAGCTGCCGGAGGATCGCTATCTGCAGGCGCTGACCGAGGATCTCGACCAGAGCCTGCCACAGGTATGGGGGCGCAAGGTGGTGTCGGTCTTCATTGGCGGCGGCACGCCCAGTCTCCTGTCGGCCGCCACGATGGACGCCATGCTGGCGCTGCTGCGCTCGCGGCTGCCGCTCCTGCCCGACGCGGAAATCACGATGGAGGCCAATCCCGGCACGGTCGAGGCCGCGCGCTTCGCCGACTTCGCGGCCAGCGGGATCAACCGCATTTCGCTGGGCATACAGAGCTTCGACGACGACCGCCTGCGGGCGCTGGGCCGTATCCACGACGGCCGCGCCGCGCGCGAGGCGATCGCCATCGCGCAGCGCCACGTGGAACGGATCAACCTGGATCTGATGTTCGCGCTGCCGGGGCAAACGCTGGATGGCTGCCTGGACGATGTCGAGACGGCGCTGTCCTTCGGGACGGAACATCTGTCCCTGTACCACCTGACGCTGGAGCCGAACACGGTCTTCGCCAAGTACCCGCCGGAACTGCCCGACGACGATACGGCTTTCGAGATGCAGGACCGCATCGAGGCGCGGCTGGCCGGGGCGGGATACGACCACTACGAGATTTCGGCCTACGCCCGGCCCGGCGCCCGCTGCCGCCACAACCTGAACTACTGGGAGTTCGGCGACTACCTGGGCATCGGTCCGGGCGCGCACGGCAAGCTGTCGTTCCACGACCGTATCCTGCGCGAGGCGCGGGTGCGCAATCCCCAGTCGTGGATGGACGCGCTGCTGGACCCCGCGGCCGCTGTCACGCATCTCGCGGAATCACGACTGGTGGAGGCGAAGGAACTGCCTTTCGAGTTCATGCTGAATGCGCTGCGGCTGGCCGACGGCGTGCCGGCGGCGAGCTTCGCCGAGCGTACCGGCCTGAACCTGGCCACGATTGCCCGGCCGCTTGCCCGCGCCGTCGAACGGGGGCTGCTGGACGAGGATCCGACCCGCATCCGGGCGACGCCGCTGGGGCGGCGTTTCCTGAACGATCTCCAGGGCCTGTTTCTTTGAGTGGCGGGAAACGGCGCCCGCAAATGTGCATGCCGCGCCATCGCGCGGCACATCTGCACTTTTTTGGTGCAAAATAGGCCTTATCCCCCTTTGTGCACCAATATTGGGAATTCTCTGCCGGGATTTGCTTCATGGTGGTGCGAGGCCTGACATCTTCCCGGCGTGCCGATATGCGAGAATGCCGCGCCGCCCTGCACAAGCGGGTCGGCAAACCGTGGAAGCCATCGCTGGCACGGAAACTGCTTAATTTGATGCGCAACTGTTCAGCCTGACACTTCCGGTCGCGCTGTGTGCACTATCGAGAACGCTTGAGCCTCCGGGAGCCGGAGGCGGTTACGAGACTATCAGGAGCCCTAATGGCAACGCCCAAAGACGTCCTCAAGATGATTGCGGACAACGAGGTCAAGTTCGTTGACTACCGTTTCACCGATACGCGTGGCAAGGAACAGCACGTGTCGGTGCCGTCCCACACCGTGGACGAAGACAAGTTCGAAACGGGCCACGCTTTCGACGGCTCCTCGATTGCCGGCTGGAAGGGTATCGAAGCTTCGGACATGCTGCTGATCCCCGAGCCCTCGACCGCCCGCATGGACCCGTTCCGCGAGGAATCGACCCTGATCATGACCTGCGACGTGGTCGAGCCTTCCGACATGAAGGGCTATGACCGCGATCCTCGTTCGCTGGCCAAGCGCGCCGAAGCCTATCTGAAGTCCTCGGGCCTGGGCGACACCGCCTACTTCGGTCCCGAGCCCGAGTTCTTCGTGTTCGACGGCGTGACCTGGAACGTCGACATGTCGGGCTGCTTCGTCAAGATCAAGTCCGAAGAAGCCTCGTGGTCCACCGGCATCGACTATGACGGCGGCAACCTGGCCCACCGTCCGTCGGTCAAGGGTGGCTATTTCCCCGTGCCTCCGACCGATTCCTTCCAGGACCTGCGTTCGGAAATGTGCCTGTTGCTCGAGCAGCAGGGCGTCGAGGTCGAAGTGCACCACCACGAAGTGGCGGGCCCGGGCCAACTGGAAATCGGCACCAAGTTCGGCACGCTGGTGCAGCGCGCCGACTGGAACCAGATCATGAAGTACACGATCTGGAACGTCGCCGCCGCCTACGGCAAGACCGCCACCTTCATGCCCAAGCCCGTCGTCGGCGACAACGGCTCCGGCATGCACGTCCACCAGTCGATCTGGAAGGACGGCCAGAACCTGTTCGCGGGCAACGGCTACGCCGGCCTGTCCGAGTTCGCGCTGTACTACATCGGCGGCATCATCAAGCACGCCCGCGCGCTGAACGCCATCACCAACCCCGGCACGAACTCGTACAAGCGCCTGGTCCCGCATTTCGAAGCTCCGGTCAAGCTGGCCTACTCGGCCCGCAACCGCTCGGCCTCGATCCGCATCCCTTACGTCGCCAACCCGAAGGGCCGCCGTATCGAGACGCGCTTCCCGGATCCCCTGGCCAACCCGTACCTGGCGTTCTCGGCCCTGATGATGGCCGGCCTGGACGGCGTGATGAACAAGATCCACCCCGGCGACCCGGCCGACAAGAACCTGTACGACCTGCCGCCCGAGGAAGACGCGAAGATCCCGACGGTGTGCTCGTCGCTCGACCAGGCCCTGGAAGCGCTCGACAAGGACCGCGAGTTCCTGACCCGCGGCGGCGTGTTCAGCAACGCCATGATCGACGCCTACATCACCCTGAAGATGGAAGAAGTGACGCGTTTCCGCGCCACCACCCATCCGATCGAGTTCGACATGTACTACGGCCTCTGATCCGGACAGGACCAGTCGTCAGCAAGAACGAAAACGGGGCGGGAACGCCCCGTTTTCGTTGGTGTGAGGCTCTCCCCCGCGCGCTGGCGCGGGTGGGCCGGCAATGCCGGAGCCACCGCATCCTGGGTCCGGGGCGAGTCCTTTCATGTGTCGCGGGTGGCGCGTTGCGCCATGGAAAACTGATATGAATCCTGCGCCTTTCGATCCACCGTTCCACGATGCCGACGCGTTCGCCGCGTTCGAGCTGTTGTCCAGCGCCATTCTCGTCATCGACGATGATGGACTGATCCGCTATGCCAACGCGCCGGCCGAGGATTTGTTCGAGGTCTCGGTGCGGCAGTTGTACGCGGTCAAGGCCATCGACCTGTTCCGCGATGGCGAGCAGTTGCGCCAGTCGCTGGTGGAGGCCCGGCAGCACCTGTTCGCCGACAAGCGGCAGATACTGGAAATCGACCGCCTGGGGCGCGAGGCGACGCAGGTGTCGGCGACCGTGGTCGCGCTGGACGGCCAGCCGTGGCCGGCGCTGATCGAACTGCGCGAGATCGAGCAGCAGTTGAAGGTGGATCGCGAGGAGCGCCTGCTGGAGCAGGCGCAGGCCAATCGCGAGCTGTTGCGCAACCTCGCGCACGAGATCAAGAATCCGCTGGGCGGGCTGCGTGGCGCGGCGCAATTGCTGGAAGCCGAGTTGTCCGACCCCGCGCTGATCGAATACACCCAGGTCATCATCCAGGAGGCCGACCGCCTGCAAACCCTGGTGGATCGGCTGCTGGTGCCGCATCGCGCGCCGCGCATCGTCGGCGACGTCAATATCCACGAGGTCTGCGAGCGCGTGCGGTCGCTGGTATTGGCCGAATACCCGAACGGACTGCGCATCGTGCGCGACTACGACGCGGCGATTCCCGAGTTCCGGGGCGACAAGGCGCAGTTGATCCAGGCCGTGCTGAACGTGGTGCGCAATGCCGCCGAGGCCCTGTCGGCGCGCATCGCGGCCGGCGATGCCGAAATCACGCTGCGCACCCGTGTGGCGCGCCAGGTCACGCTTGCCAAGCAGCGTTTCAGGCTGGCATTGGAATTGCATGTGATGGACAACGGCCCGGGGATTCCTCCCGAATTGCTGGACCGGATCTTCCACCCGCTGGTGTCCGGACGAGAAGGCGGCAGCGGGCTGGGATTGACCCTGGCTCAGACTTTCGTGCAGCAGCACGAGGGTGTGATCGAATGCGACAGCCGGCCCGGCCTGACCGATTTCCGCATGCTGTTGCCCTTACCTTGATCGAAGAATTGGATGGATTTTTTTTCCCCAGCGTACCTAGGAAGCCGGCGATGAAACCGATCTGGATCGTAGATGATGACCGTTCGATCCGCTGGGTGCTCGAAAAAGCCTTGGCCCGCGAGGACCTGCCCAGCCGGAGCTTCGGCACGGCGCGCGAAGCCCTGGACGCCCTGAACGATGACGTGCCCCAGGTGCTGGTGACCGACATCAGGATGCCCGGCGCGGGCGGCATTGAATTGCTGCAAGCGGTCAAGCGGCGCTTTCCGGCGTTGCCCGTCATCGTCATGACGGCGTATTCGGACCTGGAGAGCGCGGTGTCGGCCTTCCAGGGCGGCGCCTTCGAGTACCTGCCCAAGCCCTTCGATGTGGACACCGCGACCGAGCTGATACGGCGCGCCGTCGAGGAAAGCCTGCGCGAGGAGGCTTCGGCCGACGAGACCCTGGTCGGCACGCCCGAGATCCTGGGCCAGGCGCCGGCCATGCAGGAAGTGTTCCGCGCCATCGGGCGCCTGTCGCAGTCGCAGGTCACCGTCATGATCACCGGCGAATCGGGCAGCGGCAAGGAGCTGGTGGCGCGCGCGCTGCATCGGCACAGTGCCCGGGCCTCCGGCCCCTTCGTGGCGATCAACACCGCGGCGATTCCGCGCGACCTGCTGGAGTCCGAGCTGTTCGGCCACGAGCGCGGCGCCTTCACCGGCGCGCAGAGCATGCGCCGGGGCCGCTTCGAGCAGGCCGACGGCGGCACATTGTTCCTGGATGAGATCGGCGACATGCCGGCCGAATTGCAGACGCGGTTGCTGCGGGTCTTGTCGGACGGCAGTTTCTATCGCGTGGGCGGACACAGTCCCGTACATGCCAATGTGCGCGTGATCGCGGCCACGCACCAGCCGCTGGAAGAGCGGGTCAAGCAGGGCCTGTTCCGCGAGGATCTGTTCCACCGGCTCAATGTGATCCGCCTGCGGCTGCCGCCGCTGCGCGAACGGGCCGAGGACATTCCGCTCCTGGCCCGCCATTTCCTGGCGCGCAGCGCGCGCGACCTGGGTGTCGAGCCCAAGCGCTTCACGCCCGCCGCGCTGGCTGCTTTGTCGCGCTTTCCGTTTCCCGGCAACGTGCGCCAGCTCGAGAACGTCTGCCATTGGTTGACGGTGATGGCGCCGGCGCAGACGGTGGATGTGCAGGATCTGCCACCCGAACTCCTGGAAAAGATGCCGGCCGATGGCCACATCGCGCCGGTGCCGGGCGCGGCCGCCACCATGATGCAAGCCCTGGCGCCGGAGCGCGGCGGCCTGGCCGCGCCGGGTGCCGAAGCGGCGGGGCGTGCTGCCGGCGTCGCGGTGGCCGACCGTTCGAATCCGTGGCTGGGAGGCCTGCAAAGCGACGTCGAACAACGGCTGCAGCGGGGCGAGCCCGACATCATGCAGACCCTGACCCGCCAGTTCGAAAGCATGCTGATTTCGACCGCGCTGCGTGCCACCCGGGGCCGGCGGATCGAGGCGGCGCTCAAGCTGGGCATCGGGCGCAATACCATCACGCGCAAGATCCAGGATCTCGGCCTGGACGACGATTGATGCCGGCGGCGCGGGCGGCGGCCTGGCCGTCAGCCCAGCGCCGTGTCCAGCAGCATCATGATGACGAAGCCCACCATCAGGCCGCAGGTGGCATGGACTTCGTGCCCTTTGCGGTGCGACTCGGGAATGATCTCGTGGCTGATCACGAACAGCATCGCTCCGGCGGCGAAACCCAGCCCCCATGGCAGCAGCATCGCGGAGTAGGAAATGACCGAGGCGCCGATGACGGCGGCGATCGGCTCGACCAGCCCCGTCAGCGCGCCCAGCAAGAACGCGAAGCCCTTGCTGTAGCCGATGCCCAGCAGCGCGACGGCGACCACCAGTCCTTCGGGCACGTCCTGGATCGAAATGCCGGTGGTGAGCGCGGAGGCGCGCAGCGGATCGGTCCCGGCGAAGGCCACGCCTATGGCCAGGCCCTCGGGAAGGTTGTGCAGCGCGATGGCGAACACGAACATCCACGTGCGCCGGATGGCGAGGCTGGTGTGCTTGCCCTCCACGCCCTTGATGAAGTGCTCGTGGGGCAGATAGCGTTCCATCGCCAGCAGCAGGGCGGCTCCCAGCAGGATGGCCGCGCCCATCACCATGCCCGCTCCCCAGGCGCCGGCGCCCTGCAGCTTCGCCGCCTCGATGCCCGGCACGACCAGGGAAAAGGCGCTGGCCGCCAGCATGACGCCGGCGCCGAAGCCGAACAGACTGTCCCGCACGCGATTGGACAGGCGCTGGGAGAACAGCACGGGCACCGCTCCCAGCGCCGTCGCGCCGGCGGCCATCATGCCGCCTGTCAAGGCCTCCAGCACCACCGGATCGCCGGCCATCCGTTCCCACAGGTGACGCGCGAGCAGCGCCAGGCCCAGCAGCACGATCACGCCGCCCAGGGCCTTGCGCAGGACCTGTCCCGGAGGGGCGGGGCGGCTGGCCGTCGTCATGGGAGCCTCAGCCCGCAATGAGCGGCGGGTGTCCCGGCTCGGCATTCGGATTGTCGATGCGGGCAGGGTGGTGCCGGAGGGCGTGGATCTCCACGGCCCGCGTGTCGATGCGGGGTTCGAGAGCCTCGCCGGCGCAGGGCGGAGGGGGCATGGAGCACTCCATCATTGTCATTAGCGTTAATGATAATGATTTTTATTCAAAAATAAAACCAGGGAGGCCATGAAGCGGAAATCCGTGGGCGACTTCGCTACCTGGGGGCGGGCATGCCCCGCACGACATGCGCCACCGCGGAGACCAGGAAATCCAGGTCGGCCGGATCGATGGTGAAGGCCGGCGTCAGGTAGACAATGTTGCCGAAGGGGCGCACCCACACGCCGGCTTCGACCAGCCTGGCCCGCAACGCGTCGCGGTCGAACGGCCCGTCCAGTTCGATCGCGCCGATAGCGCCCAGCACGCGGACGTCGCGCACCCATGGCAGGTCGCGGCAGGGGGCCAGGCCGGTTTCCAGGGCGCGGGACAGCGCCGCCACCTGGGCCAGGCGAGGTTCCCGCTCGAACAGGTCCAGTGACGCGTTGGCGGCGGCGCAGGCCAGGGCGTTGCCCATGAACGTGGGGCCGTGCATGAGGGCGTGGCCGGGATCGTCGGACCAGAATCCATCGAACACCCGCTGGCTGGCCACGGTGGCGGCGAGCGGCAGGGTGCCGCCGGTCAGGGCCTTGGACAGGGTGACGATGTCGGGCCGGGCATCGGCCTGTTCGAACGCGAACATCGTGCCGGTGCGGCCGAAGCCGGTGAAGATTTCGTCGTAGATCAGCAGCAGGCCGTGTCGGTCCGCCAGCCGGCGCAGGCGGACCAGAACGGCGGGCGGATGCATCAGCATGCCGCCGGCGCCCTGGACCAGGGGCTCGACCAGGATCCCGGCAAGCTCGTGGGCGCGCCGGCGCAGCAGGGCATCGAGCTCGGCTTCGGATTCGTCGTCGCGCGGCAGCGGCGCGATCACGTGCGGGGTCAGGAGGCCGTGGAACAGGCTGTGCATGCCGTCCTCCGGATCGCAGACCGCCATCGTTCCGAATGTATCGCCGTGGTAGCCGCCGCGGAAGGCCAGGAAGCGCGAGCGCTGGCGTTCGCCGCGGTTGAGCCAGAACTGCACGGCCATCTTCATCGCCACCTCGACCGCCACCGAGCCCGAATCGGTGTAGAACACGCGGTCGAAGCCGGGGCCGAGCAGGGCGCACAGGCGCTGCGCGAGCCGCGCGGCGGGTTCGTGCGTCAGCCCGCCGAACATGACGTGCGGCACCGCGTCCAGCTGCTCGCGCAGGGCCTGGGCGATGGCGGGATGGTTGTAGCCGTGGCAGGCTGTCCACCACGAGGCCACGCCGTCCACCAGGCTGCGGCCATCGGCCAGCTCGATGCGGCTGCCGTGGGTGCGCACCACGGGCAGCGGTGGCGCGGCGGTCTTCATCTGCGCATAGGGCAGCCAGACGTGGCGGGCGCCGTCGGCGACCCAGGCGGGAGGGGATGTATTCATGATCGTCCTGCGCCGGCCCGGGCGCGAAGCCGGGCCGGTCGTTCCTCTACAATGACACGCATTCTACGGTGCGGGCGTCTTCGGGCGCATCGCCGGGCCATGTCCATATTCGATTCCCTGTTTGCCCAAGAGCTCGATCGCGCCGCGCGGCGCCAGACGCGGCGCCGCCTGCGCACCGCCGCCACGGCGCGCGGCGGGCACGTGATGTTCGAAGGGCGCGAAGCCCTCGATTTCTCCAGCAACGATTATCTCGGCCTGGCCGGCCATCCCGCGCTGGCCGAACGCGTGTCCGACTGGACCGCCCGCCATGGCGCGGGGGCGCGCGCCTCGCGCCTGGTGTCGGGCAACCTCGACCTGCACGAGGCGGTCGAGGCCAAGCTCGCCCGCTTCAAGGGGACCGAGGCGGCGCTGTTGTTCGCCTCGGGTTGGCAGGCCAATGCCGCCGTGCTGCCGGCTTTGCTGCGCGTGGCGGGCCAGGGCGAGCCCCTGGTGTTCTGCGACCGGCTGAACCATGCCAGCCTGCACCACGGCTGCCAGGCAGCCGGCGTGCGCCAGATACGCTTCCGGCACAACGACCTGGACCATCTCGACGCGCTGCTGGCCGAGCGCGCCGGCCAACCGGGCTTGCGCCTGATCGCGACCGAGAGCGTGTTCAGCATGGACGGCGACCGCGCCGACGTGGCCGCGCTGTGCCAGGTGGCCGAACGCCATGGCGCCTTCGTCTACCTGGACGAGGCCCATGCGACCGGCGTGCTGGGGCCGCGCGGCGCCGGGCTGGCCAGCCTGGGCGGGGGCCGGGTGGACCTGGCCATGGGCACCTTCAGCAAGGCCATGGGCAGCTTCGGCGCCTACGTGGCGGGTTCGCGGCAATTGTGCGACTACCTCGTGAATACCTGCTCGGGGTTCATCTACACCACGGCCTTGCCGCCGCCGGTACTGGCGGCCATCGACGCCGCGCTCGATCTCGTCCCCGGCATGGACGACGAGCGACGGCGGCTGGCGGGGCTGGGCGACGGGCTGCGGCGGGCGCTGGCGGACCAGGGACTGGAGACGGGGGCGTCGTCGACGCAGATCGTGCCCGCCATCGTGGGCGAGGCCGGCGCCGCGCTGGCCTTGAGCGAAGGACTGCGCGAGCGCGGCCTGCTGGCGGTGGCGATCCGTCCACCCACGGTGCCGGCGGGCACCAGCCGGTTGCGGATCGCGCTCAGCGCCGCGCATGGCGAAGAGGACGTGGCCCGGCTGGCCGATGCCATAGCCGGGCTGCGTGGACAGGCCGCGGGCGAAGCAAGAGGCCGCGCATGACGGACGGCGCGCGCCTGCCGCTGGTACTGCTGCATGGCTGGGGATTCGATGCCTCGACCTGGGAGCCCATGCGCGCGCGCCTGGACGGCTGGGAGATCCACGCCGCCGATGCCGGCTATTTCGGCCGTGCGGTGGTGCCGGAGCGTCCCGCCGCTTATGTGGCGGTAGGGCATTCGCTGGGCGCCATGCGCTGCCTGGACGAGGGAGGCGGTTGCCGCGGCCTCGTCCTGATCAATGGGTTTGCCCGCTTCTCGGCCGCCGATGATTTCCCCGCGGGTGTGCCGGCCCGGGTCCTGGACCGCATGCTGGCCCGTCTGGCGGCCGATCCCGCCGCCGTGGTGAGCGAGTTCCGCCGGCGTTGCGGGGCCGATGACCCCATGGCCGCGGGTTCGCCGGACGGCCCGGCCCTGGTCGGTGGTTTGCGCGACCTGCGCGAAGGCGACGCGCGCCCGGCCTGGCGCGGACGGCGCGTGCCGGCCCGTATCCTGGCCGGCGAGGCCGATCCGGTCGTCACGCCGGCCCTCACTGTTTCCTCGTTCGGCGATGAGGTCGCCTGGTGCGCCGGTGGCGGACACCTGTTGCCCTTGACGCATCCCGAGTGGTGCGCCGGCCAGATCCGGGCATTCGTGCGCGAACTGGCCGCGTCGCCGGGGCCGGCATGACGGAGCAGGTTCATGGGCGGCCCGTGGCCCGCCGATTCGGAGATGCGGCGGGACGCTACGAGCGCCAGGCGGGCTTGCAGCGGGACGTGGCCGAGGAGCTTGCCGTCCGCATCGCCCGGCTGCCCCTGCCGGCTCGCCCGCGCATCCTGGAGATAGGCTGCGGCACGGGATTCCTGGCCGAGGCCCTGGCGCGCCGGCTGGGGCCGGCATGCTGGACGCTGACCGACATCTCGCCCGCCATGCTGGAGACCGCGCGGCGACGGTTGGCGCTGCCCGGCACATGCCGTTTCCTGGCCATGGATGGCGAGCATCCCGACGCGGAGCTGGGCGAGTTCGACCTGATCTGTTCCAGCATGGCCGTGCAATGGTTCGGCGATCTGGATGCCGGACTGGCGCGGCTGGGCGGACTGCTGGCCGACGGCGGCTGGATGGCCGTGGCCACGCTGGCCGACGGCACCTTCGCCGAGTGGCGGGCCGCGCATGCGCGACATGGCGTGGATGCCGCGGTCCGCCACTATCCCCGTCCCGGGGACATCGGCGCCGCGCTACCCGGCCTGCGCCGCATCATGCAGGCCGAGCGGCGGGTGGCGCCGCACCACGACGGCATGGCGTTCCTGCGCGGACTCAAGGCGATAGGCGCGGACGCGCCGGCGCCCGGCCGCCGGCCGCTGCCGGCCGCCATGCTCAAGCGGATACTGCGCAGTTTCGATACACAGGGGGCAAGCGTGACCTACCATCTGGCCTACGGCACCTGGAACAAGGGCGAGGCGCCGCGCGGCGTATTCGTGACGGGCACCGATACCGGCATCGGCAAGACGCTGGTGTCGGCCGTGCTGGCGTGCGCCTGGCAGGCCGACTACTGGAAGCCATTGCAAACCGGCGTGGCGACCGAACCCGACGACACGGGCACGGTGGCGCGTCTGGCCAACCTGCCGCCCGGACGCATCCATGCGCCCCACGCGGTGCTGCAGGCGCCATTGTCGCCCTGGGCGGCCGCGCGGGCGGAAGGGGCGAGGCTGGACGCGTCCGACATCGCGCTTCCCGCCACCCGTTCGCCGCTGGTGGTCGAGGGCGCCGGCGGGCTGCTGGTCCCCATCGACGACCGGGCGACCATGATCGACCTGATCGCTTGCCTGGGGCTGCCCGTGGTGCTGGTGGCGCGCAGCACATTGGGCACCCTCAATCACACCCTGCTGTCGCTGGAGGCGCTGCGCGCGCGCGGCATTCCGGTGGCGGGCGTGGTGATGAGCGGCGAGCCCTCGGCGGGCAACCGGCTGGGCATCGAGCACTTCGGCAAGGTCCGCGTGCTGGCCGAGATCCCGCAGTTGCCGGACGTGGACGCCGATGCGGTGGCGGAGCTGGCACGAGGGATCGAACCCCTGGACCGGATACTGGCGGCGGTGCGCCCCGGGCGTGCGTGAGGCCGGGGGTCAACGCCTGTCGGCATCCTGGCCGTACAGGCCGCGCACGTGCTTGCGCATGTGCTGCAGGTAGGCGCTGACCGCCTGCGGCAGGCGCCGGCGGCCCAGCACGCAGACGTCCACGCAGGTCTTGCCCAGGATGGGATGCGATAGCGGGATGCTGACCAGATCGCCCGAGTCCAGTTCATGATGGATGGACATGTGCGACAGGATGGTGATGCCGCCCTGGTTGCGCGCGTAGTTCCTCATCGCGGCGATGGAGTTGGTCACCATCGCGGGCGCCACCCGCATGCGCTCGCCCGCGCAGATGGAGTCGATCAGCCGGCGTATGCCGAAATCCGAGGCCGGCAGCGCGGTCCGGTGGTTCAACATCTCGCGCAGCGATATCGATTTGCGGCGCGCCAGTTCATGCGTGGGCGCCATCACGGCTTCCAGCGGCGCGGAAATGCGCAGCGCGCATTCGATGGCGTCGTGCGGCGTGGGGGTGAACGCGAGGCCGAGGTCGGCGTCGCCGCTGGTGACCGCGGCCAGCGTGGTCTCGGTGCCGGCCACGACGATTTCGAAGGTCACGCCGGGATAGCGCTGCTGGAATCCGGCCACGGTCTGGGTGACGAATTCGATCTGGCCTTCGGTGGAATACAGCTTCACGTGGCCGTTGCGCAGTCCCTTGAGCGCTTCGAGTTCGGCCAGCATGCGCCGCTGGCCGTGCAACACTTCTTCGGCGTAGTGCAGGCAGACCTCGCCCGCGGGCGTCAGCACGACGCCGCGGCTGGACCGGTCCAGCAGCTTGATGCCCAGCTCTCCTTCCAGGCGCTTGATGTGCTTGCTCAAGGCCGAAGGAGCGATGTCGAGCCGTTCCGATGCACGGCGTATGCCTTTGCATACCGCGACTTCGTAGAAGCTGGCCAGGTCAGCCGGGTTCATGCTTGTTCCCCATGTCGGTGCCGCGCACCGGCCTCGTGCGATCGATGTCCAAGGATGTAGCGTCGCATGCCCTGGTGGCGTGCGGGTGTTCTCGGATCGAGAACATGGTGTGCGTGCCCCTTGTCTTGTTGGGGGGAAGGGATCTCCCGATAATTTTCTTGCCGCCTAGCCGCCTCAAGGCAAGAACGCCCCCTCGGGGGCAGCGAAGCCGAAGGCGTAGCGTGGGGCATTTTTCTACTACCCGGCAAGGCTGATGCCCAGGCGGTACAGCAGCCGGCGGTTCAAGCGTTTCCCGCCAGTCATTATCGAGGTCCCTCATGTCCACAAGCAAGATTTTCATGTCCGACGCCGTCGCCAAACCCAAGGCGCCGCTTTCGCACGCGGTCGTCGCCGGAGACTTCGTATTCGTCTCGGGCACCACGCCCTTCGATGCCAATCGCGAGCTGGCGCCGAGCTTCTCCGAGCAGATGCACCAGGTGATGAAGAACCTCAAGCAGATCCTGGGCGAATGCGGCAGCTCGCTCGACAAGGTCGTCAAGTCCAACGTGATCCTGACCGATATCAGCCGTTTCAACGAAATGAACGAGATCTATCGCGGCTATTTCGAAGAAGGCAAGTTTCCCGCCCGCACCACGATCGAGGCGCCCCTGGCCATTGCCGGGATGATGCTGGAGATCGAAGTGGTCGCGACCCGCTAGGCAGGCGGGCGGCGCGCGGACGTCGCGCGCCGCCTGGTGCTTTTTCCCCATTTTTCGCTCAAGGTATCGAACATGAAGATGTCGTTGAGTTCGTCGTTTTTCGCACGACGCGCCACCGGTGCCGTGCTTGTCTGCGCCGCCGTGGCCTGTGCGGCCACCGCCACGGCGGCCGACACGTATCCCAGCCGTCCCATCAAGATCATCGTGCCCTTCGCCGCGGGCGGCGGCAGCGACGTGACGGCGCGGCTGATCGGCAGGAAGTTGCAGGAAGCCTATGGCCAGGCCGTGGTGGTCGAGAACCAGCCTGGCGCCAGCACCCAGATCGCGACCCGCAACGTGATACGGGCCGCGCCCGATGGCTACACGCTGCTGCTGGCGACCACGTCGGTCGTCAACAACGCCCACCTGTACCCCAAGCTCGACTACGACGCCATGAAAGAACTGGTGCCGGTGGTGGGCATCGTCGACGTGCCGCCTTTCCTGGCCGTGGGCCCGGGCATCAAGGCGACCAACGTGAAGGACTTCATCGCCGAGATCAAGGCCAAGGCCGCCACCGACAAGGGCGTGACCTTCGGTTCGGCGGGGCCCGGCAGCACGCTGCACCTGGCTTCCGAGTGGCTGGTCAAGCAGCTCGGCATCAAGGCCGTGCACTCGCCCTACAAGGGCAGCGGCCCGGCGTCGGTGGCGCTGGCCCAGGGCGATATCGATTTCAGCTTCGACAACATCCCGCCCCTGCGGCCCATGGTGGATGCCGGCAAGGTGCGCCTGCTGATGGTGGGCGCGCGCAACCGCTTCCCGAGCACGCCGGCGCTGCCGACCCTGAAGGAATCGGGGCTGCCCGACGAGGAACTGTCGAGCTGGTTCATCCTGATGGCGCCGGCGCAGACCCCGCCCGCCGTGGTTGCGTCCATCAACAGCGAAGTGAACAAGATCCTGAAGAAATCCGACGTGCGCAGCTCGCTGATCGACCTGGGGCTTGCGCCCATGGACACCTCGGTGGACGATCTGAAAAAGCGCATGAGCAATGACTTCAACATGTGGGGCGGCATCATCAAGGATGCCAAGGTGACGCTGGAGTGAGCATGGGGGAAAGCAAGGTCGACGGTGGCTATGCCCATATCGGGCGGCCGCTGGCCCGGGTGGAGGATGCCCGCCACCTGGCGGGCGGGGGCGCCTTCGTGGCGGACATCCAGATGTCCGGATGCCTGGAAGTGGCGTTCTGCCGCAGCCCGGTGGCCCACGGCCGCCTGCGGGGCGTGACGCTGCCGCCGGAGTTTCCGGCGGGCACGTTCTGGAGCGCGGCCGACATCGCCGGCCTGGCCTTGCCCATTTATTGCGCGCTGCTGCGCCCGGAGTTCAACGGCGCGCCGTATCCGCTGCTGGCCGACGGCAAGGTGCGCTTCGCCGGCGAACCCGTGGTGCTGGCGCTGGGCGCGACCCGCGCCGAGGCCGAGGAACGCGCCGAGCAGGTGCAACTGGACATCGAGCCGCTGGCCGCGGTGGTCGATGCCTGGGACGAGATCGATCATCCGGGCGTGCCGCTGCACGATCACCTGGCGTCCAATCTGGTCATGCGCATCGGCCGAGCGCTGGGCGATGCGCAGGCCATCATCGACGATCCCGCCGCGCGCGGCCTGCGGCAGGTCACGCGCCGCCTGTCCATGGGCCGGGTGCTGGCCAGCCCGCTCGAATGCCGGGGCTGCCTGGCCTATCCCGATCCGGCCGGCGGCGTGATCGTGCACGTGTCCAGCCAGCGTCCCCACCTGATCCGCACCTTCCTGGCCGAGCAGATTCCCGGCCTGGCCGAGGCGGACATCCGCGTGGTCGTGCCGGACGTGGGCGGGGGCTTCGGCTCCAAGAGCAATCTCTACCCCGAGGAAGTGCTGGTGACCGCGCTGGCGTGGAAGCTGCGGCGGCCGGTGCGCTGGATCGAGGACCGCTACGAGCACTTCGTCGCCAGCAACCACAGCCGCCAGCATGAGCAGCGCATCACCGCCTATTTCGACGACACGGGCAGGATCCACGCGCTGGACGCGCTGGTGGTGGTGGATGCCGGGGCCTATTCGGCCAAGACCTCCACCGGGGCCATCGAGGCCAACATGGCCACCAACGTCATGCTGGGGCCCTACGACATCCGCAACTATCGCTTCGAGGCGGTCAGCATCCACACCAACAAGAGCCCGCTGGGGCCTTACCGGGGCGTGGGCCGGCCCGGCGGCTGTTTCGCGATGGAGCGCATCATCGAGGAAGTCGCCCGCGAACTGGGCGCCGACCCGCTGGACGTGCGCCGGGCCAACCTGATCGCGCCGGCGCAGATGCCCTACGTGTCGGCCACCGGCCTGGCCTACGACTCGGGCAACTATCGCGAGATCGTCGATGCCGCCGGGCGCTTCGTGGCCGAGAACTGGCCCGCCGCGCGGCAGGCCGATGATGGCGGCCGGGTGGGCGTGGGCTACGCGATGCTGGTCGAGCAGGCCGCGCACGGCGCCGAGGAATGGCGCCGCCGCGGCTCGCCGCTGATCTACGGCCACGAATCGGCGCGCGCCACGCTGAACATGGACGGCACGCTGGTCATCGAGGTCGGCACGCTGTCGCACGGACAGGGGCATTTCACCAGCCTGGCGCAGATCGCCGCTGAGATCACCACGCTGCCGATCTCGGCGATACGGATACGCCAGGGCGATACCTCGGCGGCGCCCTACGGCCTGGGCTCGGTCGCCTCGCGTTCCATCGTGATGGCGGGCGGGGCGGTGGCCATGGCCTGCCGCGACATCGTCGGCAAGGCGCGCGCCATCCACGCCGTGCTGCACGAGACGGACGAGGCGCGGGTCGAGGTGCGTGACGGCGCCTGCGTCTCGCCGCAAGGCACGACGTCCTTCGGCGACCTGGCCCGCGTCGCCTACGTGGGCGTGAGCAAGCTGCCGCGATCCATTTCTCCCGGTTTCTCGTTCCAGGCCGACTACCGGCCCAGCGTCGAGACCGGGACGTTCTCCTACACGCTGCATGCCGCGCGCGTGAGCGTGGATCCGGACACCGGCTTCGTCAGGATCCTGGACTACCTGGTGGTGGAAGACTGCGGCACCGTGGTCAATCCCCTGATCCTGGATGGCCAGATACGCGGCGGCGTCGCCCAAGGCATCGGCCAGGCCCTGTATGAAGAAATGATCTACGACAGCAACGGCCAGCCGCAGACCGTGACCTTCGGCGACTATGCCGTGCCCAGCGCGGTCGAGGTGCCGCCGATTTCCATCCTGCACTTCAGCACGCCGTCGCCCCATTCCGAATTCGGCATGAAGGGCATGGGGGAGGGAGGCGCCGTGGCCCCACCCGCGGCCATCGCCAATGCCGTGCGCGACGCGCTGGCGGACCTGGGCGTGGACGTGTGCCGCACGCCCATCACGCCCGACTACCTGCTGCGCCAGTTGCACGAAGCCGGGCAAGGAGGCGCGCGATGAAGCTGCCACCTTTCGCGCTGCACGTGCCGCGCACGCTGGACGAGGCGCTGGCGCTGCGCGCCGCCCTGGGCAGCGATGCCAAGGTCCTGGCCGGGGGGCAGAGCCTGCTGCCCATGATGCGCTATCGCATGCTGCGTCCCTATGCGCTGATCGACATCACCCGGGTGGCGTCGCTGGCGCGCCTGGATACCACGCCCGCCGTGCGCATGGGCGCGGCCGTCACCCATGCCGACATTGAACGGTGCGCGCAGGCCGGCGCGCTGTTCGACCTGCTGCGGGCGCATGCGGCGGAAATCGCCTTCCTGCCGGTGCGCGGCCGGGGCACCGTGGTCGGCAGCCTGGTCCACGCCGATCCGGCGGGCGACTGGCCGTTGCTGCTGACCGCGCTCGACGCCACGGTGGAGCTGGCCAGCCTGCGCGGGCGACGTGCCGTTGCCTTGCGCGATTTCATCCGCGGCGCCATGGACAGCGACGTGCAGGTGGACGAGATCGCGCTGGCGGTCACATTGCCCGAGGGGGCATCCGGCCTCGCCCGATGGGGCCGGTGCAAGCTCATGCACCGGGCCGGCGAATTCGCCTCGGCCAGCGCATTGGCGCTGCAAGGAGCGGACGGCCGGTGGGCATGCTGGCTGGGCGCGATCGACCCCGGACCGCTGGCGCTGCCGGCCACGGCGGGGAGGCTGGCCGCCGCCGGGGGCCAGCCTCCCGCCAGGCGCGACATCGCGGCCGCGGCCCTGGACGAGATCCTGGCCACCCGGCCGCACATCGATCCGCTGGCGGCATCCCGCCACGCGCAGGCGATGGCCCGGGCGGTCGAACAGGCATGGCAAGGAGCTTCTGCATGAACATCACATTGACCGTGAACGACCGCGAGACCGGACTCGAGGTCGAACCTTCCGCGGTACTGGCCGACGTCCTGCGCGAGCAGTGCCGGCAGACCTCCGTGCACCTGGGCTGCGAGCATGGCGTGTGCGGCGCCTGCAACGTCATCGTCGACGGCAAGGTGGTGCGTGCCTGCCTGACCCTGGCGGGCTCGGTGGACGGCTGCGCGGTGACGACGCTGGAAGGGCTGTGCGACGCCACGGCCGACCGGCTGCGCCGGGCCTTCAGCGAACACCACGCCCTGCAATGCGGCTTCTGCACGCCGGGCATGGTCGTGAGCGGATACGACATCGTGCGCCGCGGCCAGTTGCGCGACGAGACGTCGATCCGCCAGTGCCTGTCGGGCAACATCTGCCGTTGCACGGGCTATCACGGCATCGTCGCGGCCGTCGTCGAAGTCGCCAACGAAGAACGACCCATCATCGAGGTGCAAGCGTGAAATCCTCCAATCCCTACGGCATCGTCGGCGCGGCCATCGTGCCGCACGCGCCGCAGTTCCTGTCCCTGCCCGAAAGCGAGGACCTCGAACAGGTCGCCCGCGTGCGCCGGTCCCTGGAAGCAATCGGCGAACGGCTGCGGGCGCTCGAACCCGATTGCATCGTCATGGTGTCCAACGACCATGGCGATCACTTCGTCACCCACGGCGTGCCGCCGTTCTGCGTGCACGTGGCCGACGAGGCCGACGGCATGCACAAACACCGGGGCATGTGGGCCATCGACGGCGAGACCGGCTATGCCCTGGTCCCGGAAATGGAGCGGGCCGGCTTCGACCTGGCGTTCACGATGAACGCCAAGCTGCAGACGGCCTTCACCATTCCCTACGAGTTCATGGGCTTCGGGCGCGACGTGCCGCTGGTGGCCTTGTTCGTCAACGCCTATGTGCCGCCCCAGCCCGGCGGGCGCCGTTGCTACGCCTTCGGGGCCGCCTTGCAGACCGCCCTGCAGCGGCTGGGCAAGCGCGCGCTGCTGATCGCCAGCGGCGGCCTGTCCCACTACCCGGGCACGGTGCACTATCCGCACCCCGACCTGGAGACCGACCAGCGCATCTTCGCCGAAATCCAGGCCGGACATCTGACGCACCTGCTCAGCTACGACGACTGGGAGCTGGACCGCACCGGCAACGTCGAACTGCGCGCGCCGCTGATCCTGGCCGGGGCGCTGGGCGAGAACCGGCCGCCGTTCACGGCGCTGCTGGAGCCGTCCTGGCACCACATCTATGCCTCGGCCGGGTGGGACCTGACCGAGCCCGCGCCGGCGCGCGACCCGTTGCGCTATCCGGCCATGCCGCCGGAGAGGGCCCGGCTGGCCGAAGCGGTCCTGACCCTGCGCACGCGGGCCGAGGCGGCGGAACGTTTCCTGGACGACCCCGCCGCCTTCTGCCAGCCGTTTCTCCTGGCCGAGGACGAAAGCGAGGCGCTGCGCGCCATGCAATGGGAAGTCCTGCGCGACCGCTTTGGCATCCATGCCTTGCTGACCTCGGGCGCGGCCATGCAGATCGGCCTGGCCGCCAGGCGCCGCCAGGCCGGATAGAGATTCTTCGCTCCAACATTTTCTTCGGGTATCGGGTATGAAACGCAAAGTAGAAATCGCCGGGGGCGGCATCGCCGGCCTGAGCGCCGGCGCGCTGTTCGCGCGCCGCGGCTGGGAAGTCAACGTCCACGAGCAGGGATCCGAGATCCGCGAAGTGGGCGCGGGCATCTACATCAAGAACAACAGCCTGGAAGTGCTGGAGAAGCTGGGCGTGCTGGACCGCATCCGCGGCCAGGGCACGGTGCTCGAACGCGCCCAGATCCAGTTCGCCGACGGCACGGTCAAGCAGGAGCGGCCGCTGCGGGACAAGTCCCGCGTCCACACCTTCGCCCGGCAGGTGCTGATCGAGGGGCTGCGCGACGCGGCGCTGGAGGCCGGCGTGAACATCGTGACCGGCTCGCGAGTGACCGGCGCGCTGCCCGGCAAGGGCCTCCTGACCGCCGACGGCGGGCTGCATGAGGCCGATCTGGTCATCGCGGCCGACGGTGTGCATTCGGCGGTCCGCAATTCGCTGAAGATGGGGGGCGGTTTCACCGAGCTGCCAACCATCATCAACCGCTATCTGGTCGAAGGCCGCGCCTTCACGTCCCAGCCCAAGACGGTGGAGCACTGGTCCGGCAACCGGCGCATAGGCGTGACGCCCTCGGGGCCCGACCACACCTACGTCTACATGGTCGCCCCGGCCTGGGACGCCAAGGCGGCGCGCTTTCCCATCGACGCCGAGGACTGGAGCCGGCGCTTTCCCAAGATCGCGGACCTGATGGCGGTGCTGCATCGTGCGGAAGGCACGCAATACCACTACGGCCTGGTCAAGTGCCCGAAGTGGAGCGTCGGCAACATCGCCATCCTGGGCGATGCCGCCCATGGCCTGCCGCCGACCCTGGGGCAGGGCGCGGGCCTGACCCTGATGAACGCCTACGCGCTGGCGCACCTGGTGGCAGACGCCGACGATGTCGCCGCCGCGGTGGCGGCCTGGGAACAGCGCGTGCGCTTCATCAGCGACCGCACGCAGGCCTGGGCCGTGCGCTACGACTGGTTCACGCGCCAGTGGCCGACGTCGCTGGATTTCGCCCGGCCGCTGGTGGCCTGGAGCTTCGGCCAGTTCAAGTGCCTGAACGAGCGCATGCGCGTGGCCGACCGAGGCCTGGCGCAGGCGGGCATAGACATGATGGGAGAGGCACGGCCATGATCATAGACGGCACCAAGACGCTGGCGGCGCCGCGCGCCCGGGTCTGGGAGGCGCTGGACGACCTGGATTTCCTGCGCCGCACGATTCCCGATTGCCGTGCCATCAGCCGCACCGACGACGGCGGCTACCGGGCCACCATCTCGGCGGGCGTGGGGCCCATCCGCGCCAATTTCGACGTGGCCTTCGCCCGCGCGGTGCAGGCGCAGCAGGAGCGCTTCACGTTGACGGGCCAGGGCTCGGCCGGCGTGGCCGGCGCTGCCACCGGCAGCGTGGCGGTGACGCTGGAGGACATCGCCGGCGGCACCCTGCTGGGCTATCGCGCCGAGACGGAGGTGACCGGCAAGGTCGCCCAACTGGGGGCGCGGATGATAGACGGCGCGGCGCGCAAGTTCTCGGAACAGTTCTTCGCCAACGTGCAGCGCGAACTGTCGGGGGGCGGGGCGGTCGCCGCCGCGTCCGTATCCGGGCTCGCGGCCCAGGGCCAGGCCGTCTGCGCGCCGGCGACAGCGCCGTCCGGCGCCCAGGCGGCGGGCCGCTGGCAAGGCTGGTGGCTGCCCATAGCCTGTGGGGTGGGCTGCTTCGTGGGAACCTTCTGCGCCAACCTGCTGCGATGACCGGCATGTCCAGGCCCGTTCCTCGCGCGGCGGTGTTCGGCCGGCGCCGCGCCGTCGTCACCGGCCATCACCTGGCGAGCCAGAGCGCGCTGCACACCTTGCGGGCGGGCGGCTCGCTGGCCGATGCCATGATTTCGGCATCGGCCGTCCTGACCGTCGCGCTGCCGCATGCGACCTCGCTGGGCGGTTGCGGCATGATGCTGTACTACGATGCGGCCGCCGGTACGGTCCAGGCGTTGAACGGCACGGGCCGCGCCCCCGGGTTGGCCGGCCCCGGTGCTTTCGGCGACGGCGGCATCGGCCCGCGCGGACCGTCGACCTGGGTGGTGCCCGGACTCGTGCGCCTGTGGGAGCAGGCGCACCGGCGCCATGGGCGCCTGCCCTGGGCCTCGCTGCTGGAGGACGCCGTGCGCCACGCGGCGGACGGCCTGGCTTGTTCCAGCGAGATCCACCGGAACCTCAAGAGCGCCAGGCCGGCGGTGGTCCGCCAGCCCGGCTTCGACACCTTGTTCGCACCCGGGGGCCAGCCGTTGTCGGCGGGGGATCTCCTGCGCCAGCCTGCCCTGGCCGATACCCTGCGGCGCATCGCGCGCGACGGCGCCGATGCTTTCTACGGCGGCTCCATCGCCCGCAGCCTGGACGCCTTTTCGCGCACGCAGGGCGGCCTGCTGCGTCTGGATGACATGCTGGCCCAGCGCGCCGACTGGGCATTGCCTGTCAGTCTGTCCGTGCGCGACAGGCACATCCACGTCATGCCGCCGAACTCGCTGGGCGTGCTGATGCTGGCCCAGCTCGACGCGCTGGCGCCGTACCTGGACGAGGCCGCCGGCCCGCGCGCGATCGCGCAGATACAGATCGCCCGGCTATGCCTGGAAACCTTCCAGCGCAAGGTGGCCGATCCGGCCGCGCCGTGGCCCGCGACCCTGGAGCCGGAGCAGGTCGCGCGGCGCCTGGCCAGCGTGGCGGATCCCGCGCCCTCGGGCGCGCGGGATCCCGGCGACACCGCCGGCATCGTGCTGGCGGATGACCAGGGCAACGCGCTGGCCATGCTGCAAAGCGTGTTCCAGCCTTTCGGCAGCGGCTGCGTGGATCCGGAAACCGGCATCCTGATGAACAACCGCCTGATCGAGTTCGACCTCGATCCGGCCAGTCCCAACGTACTGGGCCCGGGCAAGCGGCCCGTCCATACCCTGAATCCCTATATCGTGATGGAAGGCGGCCGGCCGGTCATGCTGGGTGTGTCGCCGGGCGGCGTGAGCCAGACCACGACGGGGGTGCAGGTCATCACCCATGCCTGCTTCGAGGGCCTGCCGCTGGCCGAGGCCATCGATGCGCCGCGCTGGAGCATCACGCGCGGCGGCGACATCCTGCTCGAACCCGGTTTCGCGGCAGGGGTGGCGCGGCGGCTGCGCGAAGCCGGCGTGCCGGTGGAGGAAGATTCCCTGCACGAGTTCTACTTCGGCTCGGCCAAGGCCATCCGCGTGCGTCCGGACGGCACGCTGGAAGCGGCGGCCGATCTGCGCCGACAGGCCTGCGCGCTGGCGGACTGATCCGCCCTAGATGTCCAGCGTCGCGACCACCGGCGCGTGGTCCGATGGCTGCTCGTTCTTGCGGATCTCGCGCTCGATCACGCACTCGCTGCACACGGCCTTCAGCGTGTCGGACAGCAGGATGTGATCGATGCGCAGGCCGGCGTTGCGGCGGAACCCCAATTGCCGGTAGTCCCACCAACTGAAGGACTTGGGCGGCTGCTCGAACAGCCGGAAGGCGTCGTGCAGGCCCACGTCCAGCAGCGAGCGGAACGCGGCCCGCTCGGGCTCGGACACCAGCACGTTGCCTTCCCACTTGGCCGGGTCGTGCACGTCGCGATCGTCGGGCGCGACGTTATAGTCGCCCAGCACCGCCAGGCGCGGATGGCGGTCCAGTTCCTCTTGCAGGTTGTCGCGGAAGGCGGCGAACCACTTCAGCTTGTAGTCGTACTTGTCGCTGTCCACCGATTGCCCGTTGGGGCAATAGGCGCTGATCACGCGCACGTCGCCCGCGGGCGTATCCAGCGTGGCCGCGATCACACGCTGCTGGGGGTCTTCGAAGCCGTCGATGTTCTTGGCCACGTCCCGGACCGGCTGGCGGGTCAGGATGGCCACGCCGTTATAGGTCTTCTGGCCGGTGAACGCCGCGTGATAGCCGATTTCCTCGAAGGCGCCGACGGGGAACTTGTCGTCGGTCAGCTTGAGTTCCTGCAGGCACAGCGCGTCGACCGGCGTGGACTGCAGGTAGGCGATGACCTGGGGCAGGCGCACGTTCAGGGAGTTGATGTTCCAGGTGGCGAATTTCATGGTACGGGGGAACTCTTTTTATCTGTTTCCAGTGAGTCAGGCAGGGTGAACGGCCTGGACGACAAGGCGCACGCCCAGTGCCTTGCACACTTTGGCTATGGTATCGAAACGCGGGCTGGCGTCAGCACGCAGGGCTTTGTAAAGGGATTCCCGGCCAATGCCGGCGGCCTCGGCGATTTGTGCCATGCCACGCGCGCGCGCCGCGACACCCAGCGCCTGTGCAAGTTCGCCGGCGTCGCCGTCCTCGATCACTTGCGTAAGATAGGCAGCGATGTCCTCGTCGTCGCGCAGGTAGCGAGCGGGGTCGAAGGTAGGCAGTTCGGAAACCTGAATCGTCTTCTTGCTCATGACTGGTTTTCCTCGTTGTTTCTTAGGGCGCGCGCCAACTCCTTGGCGCGTTTGATGTCGCGGCTTTGCGTGGCCTTGGAGCCTCCGCCCAGCATGACGATCAGCACGTCGCCCTGCTCGATGTAGTACATGCGCCAGCCGGGGCCGAAGAACTCGCGCATTTCGTTCACCCCTTCGCCAACCGGCTCAACGTCGCCCAGCAGGCCCCGCGCAGCTTTCTCAAGCCTGCGGATGAGGCGGGCGCGAGTGGCTGGGTCCTTCAGGTTGTCGAACCAGGCGTCGAACTCCGGCAGGGGCTTAATCGTGTACATGGGGTATTGTATTCGATCGAATACTTCCCATCAAGAGCGAGGTTTCCGGTCCGTTGCTGACGGAGTTTCCGACTGCGCTTCGTGGCTTATTTCGTCACCGTCACCGTTCCCTTCATCAGCGCCGCATGCCCCGGGAACGAGCAGAAGAACGCGTAGTTTTCCCCCGCCTTGAGCTTGCCCGTGTCGAAGGTGACGGAGTCGGTTTCGCCGCCGCCTATCACCTTGGTGTGCGCGATCACGCGCGGATCGTCCGGCTTGAGGTAGTTCTTGTCCAGCCCCGCGGAAATGCCGTCGGCCGCGATGCCCTGCACGTCCGCGGCTTTGCTCAGCACCCAGTTGTGGCCCATGACGTTCTTGGCGAGCTTGCCGGGGTGCGTGAGCTTGACCGTGAACTGCTTGCAGCTTTGCGGAACGTCGATGCTGGTCTTGTCGAATTTCATGGCATCGTTGCCCGCGATCTCCACGTTGCAGGTCGCGGCGAAGGCGGGGCTGGCCAGGGTGGCGGCCAGCAGCAGCGCCGGGGTGGTATGCAGGATCTTCATCAGGTTCTCCTTCAGGAATGTCGGTCGAAACGAGGACGGATCAGCAGCGGGAAGAAGCGCCACAGGTACAGCGCGAACCCCAGGGTCCAGGCCGCCGCCGATGCGTGCAGGGCGCCCATGGTCCAGGGCGTGGGCAGCAGCGCGGCCAGGCGCAGCGCCGCCGCCGCGATCACCAGCGCGTAGGCGGCCACGATGCTACGGTCGGTGCGCAGCGGCCGCCCTAGGTGGCCCAGCGCCGTGCGCGTCACCATGCCGATGATCAGCACGGCAAAGCCCGCCGCGCCAATGACGTGCGCCGGCCAGGCCTGGCGCGCGATCCAGCCCGCCGCGTGCGCCGCGGCTACCAGCAAGCCCGTGCCCAGCGCGGCGTAGCCCACGTACAGGATCCACAGCAGTGGCACGCGCCGGACCGCCCAGGGGCGCCACGTCAGCAGTTGCCAGCAGGTCAGCGCGCCCGTGGCGGCAAGCGCCAGGCCCGCCCACGGCATCCAGCCGGCCAGCAGGAACGCGATCGCCAGCACGCCGGCGCCGAGTTGCCACTGGCCGCTGCGGGTGTGCATGGGGATGTCCAGGCCGGGCACGGCCCGCATCGCGAAGAAGGGGATCACGCGCCGCGCCACCAGCAGCGCGATCACCGCCATGCACAGCAGTCCGAGATTGAAGCGCGCCAGCAGCAGGGCGTAGTCGCCTTGCAGGACCGTATGGAGATAAAGGACGTTCGCGATGCCCAGGCCGAGGACGAGTACCGGCACTCCGTAGTTGCGCCGGCTGCGCGCCGGGTAGATGGACCGTCCCAGGGCCACGGCGGCACCGGCGAAGAACAGCGTCTCGCTGCACGCGGCCAGCCAGAATCCGGTGCGGTCCGGCACCAGATAACCGGCCCGTGCCAGCAGCCAGAGCATCGTCATCGCGCCCAGGGCCTTGCCCTGCAGCGGATTGATGCCGGTCCAGTTGGCGCCGGCGGTGAATAGAAAGCCCACCGCGATGGTGGCGATGAAGCCCCATAGCATTTCATGGGCATGCCAGGCGACGCCGCCGAGCGGTCCGGTCAGCGCCTGCGGCGCATACACCCAGAGCAGGACGGAGACAGCGGCCCACAGGCAGCCCGCCAGGTACAGGGGCCGGAAACCCAGTTCCAGGAACGCGTGCCATTGTGGCGGCGGTGGGGCGGCGGGCACGGGTTCTTCGACTTTCAGCAGCATGGGCATGGGCCGGCTCCGTGAGGACGTGCATGTCTGGCTTGAAGGTATATATTAAATGAATCTTTATGGGGGAATTCCAATACCGCTGACGGCGCCGGGGATTTTCAACGGCGATCTGGTGAGCGAAGGCGGGCCGAGGAAGCGGGAACGGGGCTGGTCCACGTCCGGTGGTGCCATTCGGAGGGCAGCAGGCCGAAGCGCAGCCGGAACAACTTGCTGAAGGCGGATTGGTCCGCGAAGCCGCAGCGCCACGACAGCGAGCCGACGTGCAGCCTGGGGCTGCGCTCGATCAAGGCCTTGGCGCGTTGCAGGCGGATTTCGCGCAGCATGCCTATCACGGTTTCCCCCCGGGATGCGAAAGCCGCGTAAAGACGGGTGCGCGAGCAGCCGGCGCCGCGGGCGATCGCCGCGGCGTCCAGGTCGTGGCGGTGGGCTTCGCGCTCCATGAAGCGCAGCGCCGCGGCATGGCGGCCCGCGTTCAGGTCGTCTTCCAGATCGGACAGGCCCGCGCGCGATCCCTGGCGTCCGTAGTTGCGCAGCATCAGCAGCGCGAGCGAGCGCGTTCCTTCCAGGAGGCTGGCGTATTCCACGCCGTCCAGTTTCTGGGGTTGGCGTGCCAGCAGGGCCAGATGGTTCAACTGGCTGGCCAGGGCGGGGGCCAGCGTGCAGTGTTCCAGCGGAATGGGCGCGTTGCCCGGTTCGCGCCCCAGCGCCGCGCGGACCTCGCCGCGCGGCAGGGCCAGGAAGACCTCGCGCGATCCCTGGCTCCAGCGGTAGTTCCCGATGCGCCACGGATCGTACAGGCCCATGGTGCCCGGGCCGACGCGCTGGAGTTCGCCTGGGGCGGCGTCGCGCACCAGCTCGCCCGACTGGATCAGCGTGACCACCACCATGTCGGGCGCGTGGGCCAGGCGGCGGGAGGCGGCGCGCATTTCATAGGCCGACGAGCGCATGGTGCCGAAGATGCAGGCACTGTTGCGCAGCGTGAGCAGTTCCGCATCCAGTTCGACCCCGGGCGGCGGGGGCAGCATTTCCACCCACTGGTGCGCGCGCTCGCGCCAGGCATCGAAACGCAGCGCCGGTTCCACATCGTGGGAAGACAGATGCTCCGCTACGCAAGGGGGTGGGGAGGTCGGCATGACACAAAATGATACACCCGTCGCGCGTTTTGCCACACCCGGGACGAATTCCCGGTATTCGGGACGCTTGACCCAAACATGCGTTACCCGCAAGAGAGGCCTTTCTCTAACATTTGTTCATCCTTTCCATGCGATTAACGCGGTGCCGTGAATATCCGGACGCCGGGTCGTCCGCGAGACATGGCCGATTTCTCAGGAGCGGCAGTATGAAAACGAAAACAAGACGATTTCTCATGTCGGCGCTGGCATTGGCCTCGGGTGCGATGCTGGCCGGCTGCGGGGGGGACGGCGCCAAGAGCGAAGCCGGCTCCGGCGGCGCCTACTCGTCCCGCGTCTATATGCTGGTGGCCGGGTCGGGGCAACTGTCGGCCGGCGCGGGTGGGGCGGTCCGGACCCTGACCTTGAAGAACGTCGAGCCCGACGTGCTGTGGTATGCCGGTGGCCAGAGCGTGGAGGTGGGAAAGTCCGCGGCCAAGGAGTACGCGGGCAACGTCTGGCGGGACGCCTATGACGGTATCGATCCCAACGCGACGGTCCAGTTCCAGTTGTCGGGGGGAGGTGGGCTGGAAGGCGTGTATGTGGTGCTTTCCAGACCTGCCTACGATGAAAAGACCCGGACCATGACTTTCCAGGCGCAGTTGCAGAATGACACCCTGGACCAGGATGTCGATGCCGCCCTGGATTTCGACAATGTCACCGTCAGGGTGCTCAACAACCTGGTGGATGACAAAGAGGTGGCGGAATACACGCAATACGCCTCGAAGGCGGCCTTGCAGCCCACGGCCACGGCCGGCCAGTACAAGGTGGTGCTGAGCCAGGCGGGCGAGGACATGTTCCTGGTGGACAATGCGCCGGGCACGTATTCCGAGGCCCGGCCGGTTTCCTATTTCCTGCCGCAGTGGTCCTACGCCTACGGCGAGACGGCGCCGGCAGCCACCTTGTTCGGCACCACGGCCAAGGGGGATCCCAAGCTGTACGCCATGACGCTGTCCAATCCCGCCTATGACGCCGATACCGACGAGATCAGCTACACGGCGACGCTGCGGGGTTCGAACGCGGGCGCGCCGGAAGCCCTGGGCGATGCCGTGCTGAGCGTCGCCGCGGGCCGCTTCACGCGCTTTCCCATCCCCGGCAAGGGCACCGCCTACCAGGCCTTCGGGCAAGGCTACAACCCGTCCACGGCGAACACCAGCTACATCTATTTCGGCAGCGACATCGCCCGCAAGCAGGCCGGATCGTTGTGGGGCAAGCAGTCCTATCTGTCGCAAAGCTGCGGAACCGACTGCCGCAACGACCTGAAGACGATCAAGGACATGGGCATCAACCTGATCCGGCTGTACGACTGGGATACCCGCAACGACCACAGCCAGTTCCTGGACTATGCGAACAGCCTGAACATCAAGGTCGTCGTGCCGCTCAGCAACTGGATCTCGACGCAGGGCGATCCGCTCTGGAACACGGCGCTGGCCGCGTATTTCTCGAACCGGAACTTCGGCAACAAGGCCGGGACCGACTGGCATCCCGCGATCGCCGGGGTGATCATTTCCAACGAGCTGGATGCCGAAGGCTATCCCGGCAACTACAACACGGCCATCGGCCTGGTCGCGCGCTTCATCGAAGAGGCCGACAAGCGCAAGTTCAGCAAGAGTGTGCCGGTGGGCATGCCGATCACCTTCGTGCCGCGCGGCGAGCCCTATCTGTCCGGCAAGAACATGCCGGGCTGGAACCAGTTCAACCGCCTGCTGACCGACTCGCGGACCGCGAAATACAAGGACCGCCTCATGCTGGCCCCGCAGACCTACAACGACGAGACCTATCTGCTCAAGAACGCGGAAAGCACGGGCCAGGGCTGGATTCCCGCCACCTACAAGCAGTTCGGCGTTCCCATCCTGTTCACGGAAATCGGCTATAGCCGGGCGAAACCCGACTACACCCCGAACTACGTCAACCGGCAGTTGAAAGGTGTGCTGGACTACCAGAAGAGCAATCCGGGCCAGATACTCGGCATCGCCCACTTCCAGTTCGACGACAAGGTCTGGAAGCAGACCGAGCACGATACCGACACCGAAGGGGCGTTCGGGGCGTTCCACCACGGCGACATCGTCAAGCAGATCCAGACCGTGAAGGCCGACTACGACTTCTACGATGACCAGGCCAAGACCAACTATGGCGTGCTGACCATCGATCAACTGGTCAAGACCAGCCTGCATGACGCGGTGGTCGACGCCTACAAGTAGGATCGGGCGCAGGGCCGGCAGGCGGCGCCGCATCATGCGGTCGCCGCCGGACTGGCGTATAAAGACAGGTGCGAAGCAAGGCAACGCGCTCGGCCTGGAAACTGGAGCGCCCACAGGTTCAGTCGGTGCGATCATGGCCCTCAGACACGCAAGTCCCCTGGAAGCGATCGACCTGCATGCCAGCGACGAACAGCGGGGAACCCATGCCAGCAGCAGCCTGCTCCGCACGGACGGCCTGCAGCTCATGCAACTGGTGCTCCCCGCCGGGCACGAACTGCCGCAGCACCATGTGCCCGGCGAATTGACCATCCAGTGCCTGGCCGGCGAAGCCGTCGTCACCACGCCGCATGGCACCTGCGGACTGCGTTCCGGCCAACTGGTCGCGCTGCTCGGCCAGGAGCCGCACGCGGTGCGGGCGCTGGCCGACACGACGCTGCTGGTCACGCTGGTTCGCAAACCGGGCGATGCCGGCCCCGGCGCTGCCTGACCCGTCATCCTGGAGAAATCATGCAGCCCGAATCCGATCGCGCATCGCCGGTGTGCTATGCCGAGCAGGCCGATGCCGCCTACATGGGCCAGCTTCCGCGCGAGGAACTGCTGGCGGCGCTGGACGAACTGCTGGAGGCCGAGCGGGCGGGGGCCCGCGTGGCCGAGGAAACCGTGGCGCAATTGCAGGACCCCGCCGAGCGCGCGCTGATGGAGGCCATCCGGCAGGACGAAGTGAAATGGTGCGGCGTGCTGATCGCCGCCATCAAGTCGCTGGACGCCAAGCCGGGTTCGCGCACGGGCGCCTTCCACGGCAAGGCCATGGCCATCGCCGACCTGCCCGCGCGGATGGCTTTCCTGAATCGCGGACAGGCCTGGGTGGTCAGGAAACTCGAAGTCCTGGTGCCCAAGGTCAAGGAGGCTGGCATCCAGGACGATCTGCTGGCGATGCTGGTCGCGCATCGCGAGAACATCGATCGTGTCGAGATCCAACTGGCGGCGGGCAAGCCCTGAAAATCGCCGTCTACGCCATCTGCCGCGACGAAGCCGGGTTCGCCGGACGCTTCATGGCGTCCTGCGCGGGCGCCGACGTGGTGGTGGTCGCGGACACCGGGTCGGCCGACGGCAGCATCGGACATCTGCAAGCGCTGGGGGCGGCCGTGCATCGCGTGTCCATCGAACCCTGGCGCTTCGACGATGCCCGCAACGCCGCGCTGGCGCTGGTGCCTGGGGAGGTGGACGTGTGTGTGTCGCTGGACCTGGACGAGATCCTTTGCCCGGGGTGGCGGCCGGCCCTGGAAGCTGCCTGGGTGCCCGGCACCACGCGGGCGCACTACGACTTCGTGTCCGCTTTCCATGAGGATGGCAGGCCGGCGATACGTTTCCTGAACAACCGCATCCATGCCCGCCATGGCTACCGGTGGCGCCACGCCTGCCATGAAGGCATCTATCCCGATCGCATCGCCGAACAGGGCGTGCTCGCGCCCGGCGTACGCGTGGAGCACCATCCCGACCGCGCCAGGCCGCGCGCCGCCTACCTGCCGCTGCTGGCCGCGGCGGCGGCCGAGGAACCCCACGATCCGCGCATGGCGCACTACCATGCGCGCGAATTGTTCCATGCCGGACGCTACGACGATGCCGCGCGCGAGTTCGAACGCTACCTGGCCCTGCCGGGCAACGCCTTCCGGCCCGAGCGGTCGGCCGGCATGCTGTACCTGGCCAAGTGCGAGATGGCGCGGGGGCGCGACGGCCTGGACTGGGCGCTGCGCGCCGCGGCCGAGTGTCCGGAGCGGCGCGAACCCTGGGTCACGCTGGCCGATATCCGGTACCGGCGCGGGGAGTGGGCCGAGTGCCGCGCGGCGGCGATCAGGGGGGTGTCGCTGTCCGGCGAACCCGACGGCTACATGAGCGACCCGGTGTGCCATGGTGCGCTGCCGCACGATCTCGCCGCTATCGCCAACTGGCAACTGGGACGCGGCGGCGAGGCGCTGGCCCATGCCGAAGAGGCCTTGCGGATGGCCCCCGGCGACGAGCGGCTGCGCGACAACGTGGCCTGGATCCGCCAGGCCCTGCGGGCGAAGCGCGTCAGCGCCAGTACAGCCGGTCGGGATTGTCCGCCAGGACCGCCTGCCGCAACCCGGGAGTCGGCAGCCATTGCGCCAGATCGTCCAGCAACTGGCGCGCGCCGATCTGACGATAGGGACTGACCTCGTGCGCCGCCTTGCCGGCCGCGCGGGCGGTGTGCGGCCAGTCGCTGCCCCATAGCAGCGCGGACGGGACCTCCTGGCACAGCGCCTGGGCCCACCGGGCGGCATCCTGCCGGTCCGCCAGCCGATAGGGCGCCGACAGTTTCAGATGGACGCATCCCGAGCGCAGCAGGCCGGTGATGGCCGCGGCGGCCTCGGGCGACCAGGGAGCCATGGCGAAGTGGTCCAGGACCACGGGGCAGGGTAGCGCGGCCAGCCGTGGCGCCAGCGCCGCGATCACCCCATGGGCGGCATAGAGCTGCACATGCCAGCCCAGGCCGGCCACCTGTGCGCCGACGGCGGCGAGCGCCCGTTCCGCTGCGCCGATGTCCTGCAGGCCGGCGCTTTCCAGATTGACGCGCACGCCGCGCACGCCGCCGTCGTGCAGCATCTGCAACTGCCGGGGCGTGAAACCCGCATCGATCACCGCGATGCCTCGCGCCCGCCCGCCCATCTCCGCCAGCGCGTCGAGCAGGCAGCGGTTGTCGGTGCCGTAGACGCTGGGCTGCACGATGACCACGCGCGTCATGCCGGCCTGTTCGAGGTGGCGGCGCAGCTGGGCGGCCGAGGCCGGACCCGGTGTGTAGTGGCGCTCCGCCACCATGGGATAGGCCGAGGCGTCGCCGATCACATGGGTATGGCAATCGCACGCCAGGGCCGGCAGGTCGGCCTGGATGTCGGCTGCGGCCCGGGACATGCCTAGGCCTCCAGCAGCCGTTGGGCGAAGGCGCGCCCGGTCGCGGCGGTGCCGAGGTTGCCGCCCACGTCGCGCGTGGATTCCCCTGCCTCGACCACGATGGCGGCGGTGCGCGCGATGGCATCGGCCGCGGCGACATAGGCGGGCTGGTTCGTGCGCCGGCCGTGCCAGTCCAGCAACTGGCCGGCGGACAGGATCAGCGAGAACGGATTGGCGATGTCCTGGCCGGCGATATCCGGCGCCGAGCCGTGCGCGGCCTGGCCCATCGCGTAGCGCGCGCCCATGTTGAGCGAGCCGCCCAGCCCCAGGCTGCCGGATAGTTCGGCGGTCAGGTCGGACAGGATGTCGCCGAACATGTTGGTCGTGACGATGACGTCGAAACGCTGCGGGGCACGGACCACGTGCGCCATCATCGCGTCGACGATGAAGTCGTCGACGGTCACGTCGGGGAAGTCCCGCGCGACCTTGTGGCATTCGTCGATGAACATGCCGTCGCCGATCTTGAGCACGTTGGCCTTGTGGACGATGCTGACATGCTTGCGCCGGGCGCTCGCCAGCTCGAAGGCGGCGCGGGCGATGCGCGCGCAGCACAGGCGGGTGATGCGGCGCAGGGACACCACCACGTCCTCGGTGATCAGCATCTCGCTGCCGCCCGAGGCGATGTTGCGGTCGGCGTAGAACCCCTCGGTGTTCTCGCGCACGACCACGAGGTCGAAGGCGTCGACCTTGTGCGGCACGCCCTGCCAGGTCCGCGACGGGCGGATGTTGGCGTACAGGTCGAGCTCCTTGCGGAAGAACATGGAGGGGTTGATCTCGCCTTTGCTTTCGTCCTTGAAATCGAAGGTCGCCATCGGGCCGAGCATCAGGCCATCGGCGGCGCGGACCTTGTCCAGCAGCGCCGGGGTGACCGTGGCGCCGTGGCGCCGCAGGCTGTCGTGGCCCGCGATGTCGTGTTCCAGGGCAAGCTCGAAACCGAAGCGCTGCGACGCCGCGCGCAGCACTTCGACCGTGGCGGCCATGGTCTCGGGGCCGATGCCGTCGCCGGGAAGTACGATGATTTTCATGATGTTCCAGCCAGAAGGTAAGGGGGTACAGGCCGACGGGCCTGGAAAGCGTTAATCGATGTGCGCCTGGGTATTCTTGACCAGGGCCGCGTATTTATCCATTTCCGCGCGCACGAACTTGCCGAAGCGCTCGGGCGTCATCGGGGCGACGGCGCTGCCTTCGGCTTCGAAGCGGCTGCGCAGCTCGGGTTTCTGGGTGATGCGGTTGATGTGGCCGGCCAGCAGCTCGACGATCGCGGGCGGGGTGGCGGCCGGCGCGAAGTAACCGCCCCACAGGCTGAACTCGAAGCCGGGCAGGGTCTGGGCGACGGTCGGCACGCCGGCCAGCGCCGCGACCGGCTCGAGCGACGAGACGGCCAGCGCGCGCACGCGTCCGCCCTGGATGTGGGGCATGATCGACGAGGCGCTGGCAAAGAAGCACTGCACCTGTCCGCCGATGAGGTCGGAGATCGCTTGTCCCGCTCCCTTGTAGGGAATGTGGGTCATGTCGGTCTTCGAGCGGACCGCCATCGCCGCGGCCGCCAGGTGGCCGGGCGTCGCCGTGCCCGATGAGGCGTAGGCGACGCTGCCGGGCTTGTCCCGCGCGGCCTGCAGCAGCGCCTCGACGCTGCGGTAGGGCGAGTTCTGCGGGACGGCCAGCACCAGCGGCGCGTTGCCGACCAGGGCGATCGCGCGCAGGTCCTTCTGGGCGTCGTAGCCCGGGTTCTTCATGGCGAAGCCGTTGATGGCGATCTCGCCGGTCTGGCCCAGCAGCAGCGTGTGGCCGTCGGGGTCGGCGCGCACGACCTGGCGGGTGCCGAGCGCGCCGCTGGCGCCGGGACGGTTCTCGACGATGACGGATTGCCCCAGGGCGTGTCCGAGGTCCTGGGACAGCAGCCGCGCGAACACGTCGCCCTGGCCGCCGGGAGCGTAGGGAACGATGACCGTGACGGGCTTGGTCGGATAGTTGCCGGCGGCGCGGCCGGCGCCGCCGGCAGCCAGCATGGCGGTGGCCGTGCCGAGCCGGACGAAGTCGCGTCGTGACAAGGAAGAGAAGGTGGTCATGGGGAGTCTCGCGATGGTTTTCTTGGTCGGGCCGGTCATTGCAGTTGAATGCCGGGCTTGGCGACGACGCCGCGCCACAGCGCCAGTTCCTTGCGCAGTTCCTGGCCGAACGCGGCGGGACTGAGCGACAGCGGCGTCGCGCCTTCGTGCCGCAGCCGCTCCTGCACGGGCGCGGCCGAGGCGGCGGCGATCACCGCCTTGTTCAGGGCCTGCACCACGGCGGGGGGCGTGGCGGCGGGGGCCAGCACGCCCCACCAGGTGGTCACGTCATAGCCTTTTACACCCGTCTCGGCCAGGGTGGGGACCTCGGGAAACAAGGCCGAGCGCTTGTCGCTGGTCACGGCCAGCAGGTTCAGCTTGTTTTCCTTGATGTGAGGCAGGATGGTCGGCACGGTCGCGAAGAACACGTCCACGCGTCCGGCCAGCAGTTCCATGCTGGCCGGGGCGCTGCCCTTGAACGGCACGTGGGTCATGGCCAGCCCCGTCTGCTGCCGGAACAGTTCGCCGGCCAGGTGGTTGATGCTGCCGGGACCGGCCGAGCAGAAGTTCAGGCCTTCGGCGCGGGCGCGCGCGGTGGCCAGCAGTTGCGGCACCGTCGCCGCGCCGAGCTGCTTGCTGGTCACCAACAGCAGGGGGCCGCGGCCGATCATGGCGACCGGGGCGAAGTCGCGTTCCGGATCGTAGGGCAGCTTGGGCTCGAACGCGGCGTTGGTGGCGAAGGTCGAGGTCGCGAACAGCACGGTGTAGCCGTCCGGCCGCGCCTTGGCGACCGCATTGGCGCCCATGGAACCGCCGCCGCCGCCGCGGTTTTCCACGACCACGGGCTGGCGCAACTGGTCGCTCATCTGCTTGGCGATGTCGCGGGCGATGCTGTCGGTGCCGCCGCCGGCGGCGAAGGGGACCACGAGCGTGATCGGGCGCTGGGGCCAGACATCGTCGGCCCGGGCCCAGGGGGATGCCAGCGTGCCGGCCGTCACGGCGGCCAGGAGAATGAAGCGTCGCTTCATGGAAGTGCCTCCGAAAATGTTCTGGAAGGCACTCATCGGTGCCTTGGCGGCATCGTCATGCATTCTGTTCCTGCTGTAAATTGCAAAAATACTTTCAATTGATACGCTTATCGTATGAATTTCGACCTGTCCGATCTCCGGGCCTTCGTGACGGTGGCGCAACTGGCCAGCTTCCGCGCCGCGGCGCAGGCCCTGCACGTATCCCAGCCGGCGCTGTCGCGCCGGGTCGACAAGCTGGAGCAGGCGCTCGGCATGCGGCTGTTCGAGCGCAGCACGCGGAAAGTCGAGCTCAATGCCATGGGCCGTTCGTTCCTGCCCCGCGCCCAGCACGTGCTGTCGGAACTGGAAGGGGCGCTGCTGGGCATGACCGAGCTGTCCGAGCGCATACGCGGGCTGGTCACGGTGGCGTGCATCCCGTCCGCCGTGGACAACTTCGTGGCCCGGGCCGCCAGTCTTTTTCACGCCCGTTTCCCGCGCATCCGGCTGCGGGTGCTGGACCAGCCGGCGCCCGACGTGCTGCTGTCGGTCTCGCGTTCGGACGCCGATTTCGGCATCAGTTACCTGGGCACGCGCGAACCCGATCTGGAGTTCGAGGAGTTGGCCCGCGAGCCCTTCGTCCTGGCCTGCCGGCCGGATCATCCGCTGGCCCGCCGGCGGCGTGTGCGCTGGGAGGAACTGGCCGGCGTGGAGTGCATCGGCCTGGCCGCCGGCGGCGGCAACCGCCTGCTGATCGACCAGGGATTGGCGCATCTGGCCGCGCGTCCCAATTGGATAGGCGAGGTGCTGCACGTGCCGGCGCTGCTCAGCCTGATCCAGGCGGGCGTGGGCGTGGGCGCCGTGCCCAGGCACGCGCTGTCCGGATCGGCGGGCCAGGGATTGGCGAGCGTGGACCTGGTCGAGCCCGTGCTGGGCCGGCAGGTGGGCTTCATCTGGCGCCGCGGCCAGCCGGCCGCGCCCGCGGCGCAGGCCTTCCGGGATGTCATCGTCGCCGAAGCACGGGCACGGCGAGAGGATCGTACCGGAGTATGCTTGGCGGCAGCCGACCGACACACGGGGAAGACGCCATGAAGTGGCCCAGCCAGCAAGAGCCGAAAAAACCTGCGAATACCGCGGGAGGCAAGGGCGGACTGCCCGACGGCCGCAACGCGGGCAGTCCGATGTCCATGCCGCCGCGCCGCATGTGGCTGATTTTCCTGGCGGTATTGCTGGTCAACTACTTCCTGGCCCGCTACCTGTCGGGCGGCGGCGCCGACGCGCCCATCACCGTGCCGTACACGGTCTTCAAGGAAGAAGTCGCCAAGGGCAACGTCACGGCGATCTACAGTCAGGGCGAGCGCATCGAGGGCCGCTTCGTCAAGGCCGTCACCTGGCCGACGGCAACGACCGAGGCGCCCGCCAAGGCCGGCGCGCAGGCCCAGCCGCCGCGCACGTCCACGACCTTCGAAAGCACGCTGCCGGTGTTCGTGGGGCCGGGCTTCGAACAGTTCCTGATCGACCACAAGGTCGAGATCAGCGCCGAGCCCATCCAGAGCGGCAATTGGCTGACCACGGTGATCTTCGGCTTCGGGCCCGCCATTTTCATCATCGCGTTCTACGTCTGGCTGTACCGGCGGGCGGCGCGGCAAGGCGGCATGGGCGGCAGCATGTTCGGGCTGGGCAAGAGCAAGGCGCGCCGCTACGACCTGGAGGGCGGCGACAAGGTCACGTTCGAGGATGTGGCCGGGATCGACGAGGCCGAGAACGAGCTGGTCGAGGTGGTCGATTTCCTGAAGAATCCCGCCAAGTACACGCGCCTGGGCGGCTCCGCCCCCAAGGGCGTGCTGCTGGTGGGCGCGCCGGGCACGGGCAAGACGCTGCTCGCCAAGGCCGTGGCGGGCGAGGCCGGCGTGCCATTCTTCTCGATGAGCGCGGCCGAGTTCGTCGAGATGATCGTGGGCGTGGGCGCGGCGCGGGTGCGCGACCTGTTCAAGCAGGCGCGCGAGCAGGCGCCGTCCATCATCTTCATCGACGAGATCGATTCCATCGGCCGCGCGCGCGGCCAGGTGGCGCTGGGCGGATCCAGCGAGCAGGAGCAGACCCTGAACCAGATCCTGACCGAGATGGACGGGTTCTCCGGGCGCGAGGGCGTCATCGTGCTGGCGGCCACCAACCAGCCCGATGTGCTGGACAAGGCCTTGCTGCGGCCGGGCCGCTTCGACCGGCGCGTGGTGGTCAACCTGCCCGACAAGAACGGCCGCGAGGCCATCCTGAAGGTCCACACGCGCAAGACGCCGCTGGCCGCGGACGTGGACCTGCCGGAGCTGGCCTCGACCACGCCGGGCCTGTCGGGCGCCGACTTGAAGAACCTGGTGAACGAGGCGGCCCTGCTGGCGGCCCGCCGGGACCAGGACCAGGTGCACCAGAAGGATTTCAACGACGCGCTGGAGAAAATCGTGCTGGGCCCCGAGCGCCCGCTGATCCTGAGCCATGCCGACCGTGAGCGGATCGCCTATCACGAGGGCGGCCACGCCATCCTGGGGCTGCTGGTGCCGGGCGCCGACCCGGTGCACCGCGTCACCATCGTGCCGCGCGGCCAGGCCCTGGGCGTGACCTACCAGCGCCCGCAGACCGATCGCTACAACTATCCCGAGGCCTATCTGCTGGCGCGCATCGTCGGCATGCTGGGCGGCCGGGCGGCCGAGGAGGTGGTCTACGGCACGCGTACCACCGGCGCGGAGAGCGACATCGAGCAGGCGACCAACCTGGCGCGCAACATGGTCATGCGCTGGGGCATGAGCGACCGGCTGGGCATGGTCCAGCTCGCGCCGCGCCAGAATCCCTATCTGGGAGGCGGGGGCGGCAGCCTGCCGTACAGCGAGGAAACGGCCCGGGCGGTGGACGACGAGGTGCAGAAACTCATCCATGGCTGCCACGATCGCGCGCTCGGCCTGCTGCGCGAACATCGTGCCCAGCTCGACGCGCTGGTGCGCGCGTTGCTGGAGCGGGAAACCCTGGACGAGAAAGAAATCCTCGCGGCGACGGGACTGCCGCCCGCGCCGCGCCTCAACGAACTGCCCGAAGGCAGCCGGCGGCGGGACGACGAAGGCAAGCTGCCGCTGCTGTGATGCGGCGGCCCGTGCCGGCGCGCGCCCGCGTCACTCCTTCTGGATGCCCGCCTTGGCGATGATCTGTGCCCACTTCTGCGATTCGGCGGCCTGGAAGCGGCGCAGCTCATCGGGCGTGCTGGTCACCAGTTCGGTGCCGGTCGGCCCGTAGAATTTCGCCGCCGTCGGAGACTTGGCCGCGGTGACCAGGAGTTGGTTGAGACGAGTGACGATCGCGTCGGAGGTGCCGGCGGGCACGTAGGCCGCGAACCAGTAGGTCGATTCATAGCCGGGAACGCCGGACTCCGAGATGGTCGGCACGTCGGGCGCGAGCGGGCTGCGGGTGGAGGTCGTGACGCCGAGCGCTTTCAGGTTGCCGCTCTTGGCCTGGGGCAGGCCGGTCGTCATGTCGGTCCACATGACCTGGATCTGGCCGCCGAGCAGGTCGGTGACGCCCATGGGATTGCTGCGGTAGGGCACCGGCACGATTTCCGTCCCCGTCGATTGCTTGAACAGTTCTCCGGCCACCCGGCTGGACGAGCTTCCGTATCCGAACGACAGCTTGCCGGCCTGGGCCTTCGCGAGGGCGATGAACTCCTTCACGTTGCTGACCGGCAGGCTGGGCGGCACGACCATGATCTGGCCGCCTTTGCCGAGCAGCGTCACCGGTTCGAAATCCTTGACGGGGTCGTAGGGCAGTTTCTTGAACAAGTGCTCGTTGGCGGCATGGGTGGTGTTGGTCGTGATGAGCACCGTGTAGCCGTCATTCTTGGCGCGGGCCACGGTCTGGGCGCCGATGAAGGAGTTGGCGCCCGGTTTGTTCTCGATCACCACGGGTTGCCCGGTCGCTTCCGAGACGGCCTGGCCGAGCGCCCGCGCGATCTGGTCGGTGGCGCTGGCGGCGGCGAAGGGCACGACGAAGGTGATGGGTTTGTCGGGAAACGTCTGGGCACTGGCGGCCGAAGCGCCCAGCAAGGCGAGGCTGAGCACGGCAAGCTGCCGGCGGCGATGGGTGTTCATGATGTCTCCTCCTTATTGTCGATGGAAATGGGAAGCGTCAGTAGCAAGCTGGAAAGCGTCTTCCCGTGCGTGTCGAGGTTCAGCGAGTCGTTGACGCCGCCGTCGAGCACATCGTCCAGCACGAAATTCATGGCCGCCAGGCGCGGCAGCAGGTAGCGCCTGACCTGGGTCGGCGAGCGCGAAGAAAAAAGGCGGGCCACGCTGGCTTCGGTGACCTGCTCGACCAGCAGCGGCCAGTCGGCGGGGTCGTAGGCAATGACGCTGATGGATGCGCGATTGCCCTTGTCGCCGGTGCGGGCGTGAGCCAGGTGGTGCAGGGGAACGGTACGGGGAGGCGTCGTCTTGTTCATGCGGCGAACTCCCAGGTCGGCGCCAGCCAGTCGCGCGGCACCAGGCATGAGCCGCTGCCCAGCCGCGGCGTGACGGCCGTGCGCACCCCGCCGCCGCCGGCCGGCCCGCAGGTATACAGGGCCAGCACTTCGCGCGCCACCCGCTCGGCATCCTGGCGGGACGCGGCCGCCGCGGCGATGCGCAGCCGCAGGTCTTGCACCGGCGAGGCCGGCACATCGGCCGCGGCCGCCCAGTGCCCATTGTCGTCGCCGAACACGCTGGTGACGCCGATGAAATCGGCGCGCATCTTCAGGTTTCCCAGGCCGAGCGCGTCCAGCCGCCTGCGCACGACGTCGGCCGCCAGCGCCGCGCGCGCCGCCGCATTGGGGCCGGCATAGGAGATTTCCCCTTCCGCCAGCCACGGGCCTTCGTAGCAAAGCGTGGCCTTGAGCGTGGCCGGCCGTGGATGGCCGCGCACGCCGGTGATCTCCACCCGGTCGCCGCCGATCTGGCGGACCTCGGCCTCGGTGATGTCGGCCACCACGTCGGGTGTCAGGTAGGCGCCGGGGTCGTGTATCTCGTACAGCAACTGCTCGATGACGGTCCGGCGATCCACGCAGCCGCCGGTGTGCTCGGCCTTGGTCACGACGAAGCGTCCGTCCTCGTGCATTTCGATGATGGGAAAGCCCAGGTCGGCGAGATCGGGGACGTCCTTGAAGCCCGGGTCGGCGAAATAGCCGCCGCATACCTGTCCGCCGCATTCAAGAATGTGTCCGGCCATGGTGCCCGCCGCCAGTCGATCCCAGTCGTCGTCGGGCCAGTCGAAATGGGCAAGCATGGGGCCGAGCGCCAACGCGGGATCGGCCACCCGGCCGGTGACCACGACCTGCGCGCCGGCCCGCAGCGCCGCGGCGATTTCGCGCGCTCCCAGGTAGGCGTTCGCGCTGACCAGGGGCCGTTCGATCGACGATTGTTCGAGCAGCGCGCGCATCTGCCCGGCGGTGAGCGCCGTCAGCAGGTCGTCGCCGTTGACGATGGCCACGCGCAGCGCGGGCAGGCCGAGGGAGGCGGCCAGCCGCTGCAGTTGCCGCGCCGCGCCGCGCGGGTTGGCCGCGCCGAAGTTGCCGACGATCGGAATGCCACCGAGCACGCAGTCGGACAGGACGGGGGCGACGAAGCGCTCCAGGGAGGGCTCCCAGCCCGAGTCCGGATTCAGCTTGCGCTGCAACTGCGCCAGCGCCAGGGTGCGTTCGGCCAGGGTCTCGAAGATCAGGGCGCGCGGCCCGTCGTGCGCCAGCAGGGTCCGGACCACGGGGACGGCCGCGTCCCAGCGGTCCCCGGAAAAACCTGCGCCGGAGCCGATGCGCAGGCGCGGTACAGAGGACGAAGAAGAGGAAGGCATGCACACCCGGTCGTGGTCGTGGAAGCGGGTCCGGATCGGGACCTGCGGATGAGCGAGACGATAGGGGGGCGGGGAGTATTCCGGGAAATGGATTATTTGGGATAACTGATTTGAAAAACCGATTACCGGCGGCGGGTGGGCGATGGCCCGGCCTTGGGCCGGGCTCCGCGTTTTTCCCCCGGCTGCGGCCGGCGCTGCATCATGAAGGCGAGCAGCGCCTGGGCGCCGATGGACAGGCTGCGATCCCGGCGCCGGACGACGAATACCTCCCGGGTCAGCCCCGGTGTCTCGACCGGCAGCGCCGTCAGGTCCGGGCCGTCGAAGTGGAACAGCGTCAGCGCCGGCACGACGGTGATACCCAGGCCGGCCCGCACCATGCCCGCCACGGTACTCAACTGGTCCAGCTCCATCATGCCGTTCATCTTGGCCGGATGGATGGCCGCCTCGATGTGCTGGCGCACGCTGCTGTCCTGGGCGAGGTGGATGAACGGTTCGCCGCTGAGCGCCGCGAGCGTGAGCCGGCGCCGGCGCGACAGCGGATGGTCCTTGCGGCAGACCAGATAGAAGCCGTCGCGGCAGAACGGTTCGGCCTGCAGGTCCGGCCCGACCGAGCGCATCGAGGCCAGCGCGAAGTCGGCCCGGCCGCTGCGCACGAACTCGATGCAGCTCTCGGACAGGACGTCCGCGACGTCCACCTGGATGCCCGGGTATTCCTGATGGAACGCCGCCAGCACGCCGGGCATCCAGCCGGCCGCGAGCGAGGGCAGCGCGGCGACGCCGGCACGGCCGCGCCGGCCGGCGGAGTGCTCGCCCAGGTCTTCCAGCGCGTCGCGCAGGCTGGCCAGCACACGCGTCGCGCCCCCGAGGAACAAGCGGCCTTCGGGCGTCAACTCTACGCGGCGGGTGTCGCGGTCGAACAAGCGGATGCCGAGCGTGTCCTCCAGCGTCCTGATCAGGCTGCTGAACGCCGATTGCGACAAATGGCATTGTTCGGCGGCGCGCGTGAAGTTCCTGTGCTCGGCCAGCGCCGTGAAGGCCCGGACCTGGCGCGTGGAGAGATTCAGATCGGTTATCTGCATATTCGATCACTCCATCAAAAAAAAGCGATGCCCTCGATGATTGGCAAATCTTACTATCCGGTCGCTGTGGGTGGCACGACAACGCTAACGATGATGAGGAGACTTCAATGAAAAAGGCATCACTCGCGCTGACCGGCATGTCGCTGGCAGTGGCGCTGGCGGGTTGCGGCGGAGGGGACGGGGGAACGTCGGATGGCGGCGGCCCCCCGGCGCCGGGCGCGCCGAGCCTGCGGATTTCGGTGCTGGGGAATCGCGCCGATCTCGTATCCGGCGGGCAGGCGCTGGTCGAAGTCAAGGTTCCCGAGGGTTCCTCCACGCGCTTCGAGCAGATCCGCATGCTGCTCAACGGCAAGGACGTGACGAGCGCGTTCGCCGTGCGCGGGAACGGCCGCTACATGGGCCGGGTGGAAGGGCTCGCCGACGGCGACAATGCGCTGGTGGCGCGGACGGACGACGGCGCGACCGCGCATCTGGCGATCAAGAACCATCCGAACGGCGGCCCCGTCATTTCCGGGGCCCAGGTCGGTTATTGGGAATGCGCGACCAAGGTCGCGGCGCCCACGCCGACCAATCCTGATCTGGGCGACGCGCTCGACGGCCAGTGCAATATCGCCGCGCCGGTATTCCGCTACCAGTACCGGACCACGGATGGCCGGTTCGCGGTCTATGACCCGGCCAACCCGCCTGCGGCGGCGCAGATCGCCAGCGCGACGACCGACGAAGGCAAGACCGTGCCCTACATCGTCCGCATCGAACGCGGCGTGGTCAACCGCGGCAAATACGACATCGCCTACCTGGCCAACCCGGCCGATCCGACCAAGGGATGGACGCCGTATGCCCGCCCCGCTTCCTGGAACGGCAAGCTGCACTGGAAGTTCGGGTCGGGCTGCGAATACAGCCGCGCCCAGGGGAATCCGGGCAGCGTGCTGGACGATGTGGCCCTGAGCCGTGGCTTCATGGTGGCATCGTCCGAGATGACGCAATACGGCACGCATTGCAACGACACGACGTCGGCCGAGACGGTGATCATGCTCAAGGAGCACATCACCGAAAACTACGGCGAGATCCGCTACACCATGGCCGACGGCAGCTCCGGCGGCGCGCACCAGCAACACCTGCACGCCTCGAACTATCCGGGCCTGCTGCAGGGGTTGATGCCTTCGGACGGGTGGCAGGATACCTGGACCACCGGCCGGGAGTTCGCCGATTGCGGGCTGCTCAAGCGGTTCTATGACGCGCGCAGGACCGCCGGGTCGCCGTTCTCCATCATGGAGAAGGCCCATATCAACGGCCATGTCTACGACCAGGTGTGCGAAGGACCGGCGAGTACCAACATGGCCTCGCGCACGCCGTTCTACCTCGACCCCACGGTGGGCGGCGCGGGCTGCGGAACGCATTGGAACGTCTGGTCGGCGGGGAACACCACGGGCATCCGCTGCACGCTGCAGGATTTCAACATCGCGGTGTTCGGGCCGCGGGACGCGACCGGCTATGCCAAGACGCCGATCGACAATATCGGCATCCTCTACGGCTTCAAAGCGGTCAACACCGGCAAGATCTCGCCCGAGCAGTTCGTGATGGTGAATGAACAGGTGGGCGGCTACGACATCAACGGCCAGTGGCAGCCGGCGCGGATGGCGGCCGATCCCGGCGCGGCGGAAATCGCGCACCAGTCCGGGCGCGTGGCGCACGGCCGGTTCCTGGGCGACGTGGCCATCATCCAGTCCATCAGCTTCAACGTGCGGGAAGAGCACTACGACTTCCGCGGTTACGTGATCCGCAACCGCATCCTGCGCGAGCACGGGGACTACGCGAACCACGTCATCTGGCGCTACAAGTCCACGCCGCCGGACTACACCGCGCGCCGGTTCGACGCGATGAACGAATGGCTGGGCAAGGTCGAGGCCGACACCTCCGGCAAGACGCTGCGGGAAAAGATCGTCGCCAACAAACCGGCCGTCGCGGCGGACGCGTGCTGGCGCGCCGATGCGGCGGCCTGGAGCACGGATGCCGACTACTGCAATACCGGCGCCGACCCGACCTCGGCATCGACCGTGGCCGGATCGGGGGCGGCGGCGGTCTATAGCCCCGGGGTGGACGAATGGCCGGTCTTCCGGGATACCCGCGTCGCGGCGGGCGAAGGCCTGGCCAGCGATATCATGAAGTGTGCCCTGAAGCCGCTGGCGCGAGCGGATTTCGCGGTGGCCTTCAGCGGTCAGCAATGGACGCGCCTGCAGGCGGTGTTCCCGAACGGCGTGTGCGACTACGGCAAGCCCGGCGCCGGCCAGGCCGCGCCCGAACCCTGGCAGAGCTTCATGGCCGGGCCTGGCGGCAAGCCGCTGGGCGCCGCGCCGGTGTCGGAGGCGGGCGAGGGGGCCTGACCCCCCGGGCGGGGCCGGCCCCGGATCCGGCGCTTGACTTTCCCATCATGGGAAGCTTGATACTGTGAAGCATCACTCCCAGTATCGCGAGGAAACCATGAATGGACAGTCAACGCCGGCGGCGGCCGGCCCGGGCAATTCGCCCGTGAGCTGGACCTTGCCCATCGAGGGCATGACCTGCGCCTCCTGCGTCGGCCGGGTCGAGCGTGCCCTGGCGCGCGTGCCCGGCGTTCGGCGGGCGAGCGTCAACCTGGCCACCGAAACGGCCGAGATCGAGGCCGATGCTCCGGTGGAAGCCGCGACGCTGCGCGCGGCGGTCGAGCAGGCCGGCTACGAGGTGCCCGCCGAATCGGTGGACCTGAGCATAGGCGGCATGACTTGCGCCTCGTGCGTGGCGCGGGTGGAGAAGGCCCTGGCCCGGGTGCCCGGCGTGGCCGGCGCCGAAGTCAACCTCGCCACCGAGACGGCGCGTGTCTCGCTCGTGTCCAGGGTCGATCCGGCCACGCTGATCGTCGCGGTGGAAAAGGCGGGGTACGAGGCGCGCCTGCCCGCGCAATCCACTCCGGCCGCCGCCGCGGTTTCCGCTGGCCTGCCGTCGTGGTGGCCGATCGCCCTGGCGACGGTGCTTTCCCTGCCGCTGGTCGTGCCCATGCTGCTGATGCCCTTCGGCGTCCACTGGATGCCCAATGGCTGGGTGCAGTGGGCGCTGGCGACGCCGGTGCAGTTCTGGCTGGGCGCGCGCTTCTATCGCGGTGCCTGGAAGGCCTTGAAGGCGCGTACCGGCAACATGGATCTATTGGTGGCGCTCGGCACCAGCGCCGCCTACGGCCTGAGCGTCTACCAACTGCTGCGCCATGGCGCCCACGGGGCCACGCATCTGTACTTCGAAGCCTCGGCGGTGGTGATTACGCTGGTCCTGTTGGGCAAGTGGCTGGAGACCCGCGCCAAGCGGCAGACCACCGAGGCGATCCGCGCGCTGAACGCCTTGCGGCCCGAGGTGGCGCGCGTCCGGCGCGAAGGCGGCGAGATCGAGATGCCGGTCGCGTCGGTGCATCCTGGCGACCTCGTCGTGGTGCGCCCAGGCGAGCGCGTGCCGGTGGACGGCGAAGTGGTCGAGGGGGCCAGCCAGGTCGACGAGTCGCTCATCACCGGCGAGAGCCTGCCGGTGGACAAGCAGCACGGCGATCGCGTCACCGGCGGCTCGGTCAATGCAGAAGGCCTGCTGGTGGTCCGCACCACCGCCGTCGGCGCCGAGTCGGTGCTGGCCCGCATCGTGCGGCTGGTCGAGTCGGCACAGGCCAAGAAGGCGCCGATCCAGCGGCTGGTGGACCGGGTGAGCGAAGTGTTCGTGCCCGTGATCGTCGTCATCGCCATCGTGACCCTGCTGGCCTGGGGCGGGGCGACCGGCGATTGGGAACTGGCCATCCTCAATGCGGTGGCGGTCCTGGTCATTGCCTGCCCGTGCGCGCTGGGGCTGGCCACGCCCACGGCCATCATGGCCGGGACCGGCGTGGCGGCGCGCCACGGCATCCTGATCAAGGACGCCGAAGCGCTGGAAGTGGCGCACAACGTCAAGGTCGTCGCGTTCGACAAGACCGGCACGCTGACCGAAGGCAAGCCCGAACTGATCGCCGCCGAGCCGGCGCGGGGCGAGCGCCGCGACCTGCTGGCCGCCAGCGCCGCCTTGCAGGCGGGCAGCGAACACCCGCTGGCGCGCGCCGTCATGGCCGAGGCGCGGCGCGAGGGGATCGCGGTGCCGGCCGCCACCCAGGCGCGGGCGGTGGCCGGGCGCGGCATGGCGGCGTCGGTGGAAGGCCGCGAGCTGCGCCTGGGCAGCGGCCGCTACATGCAGGAGCTGGGTGTCGAGATCGCGCCGCTGGCGCAGCGGGCCGCGGCGCTGCAGGCCGAGGGGCGCACCGTGTCCTGGGTCGCCAGCGTGAGCGGGCAACCGGTGCTGCTGGGCCTGCTGGCCTTCGGCGATACGCTCAAGCCGACTTCGGAGGCGGCAGTGGCCTCGCTGCGTGCGCAAGGCATACGCAGCGTGCTGCTGACCGGCGACAACGCCGGCGCCGCGCGCGCCATCGGCCAGGCGCTGGGCGTGGACGACGTGCGCGCGGAGGTGCTGCCCGAGCACAAGGCCGAAGCCATCGCCGCGCTGCGCGCCGAAGGCCATGTGGTGGCGATGGTGGGCGACGGCATCAACGATGCGCCGGCGCTGGCGGCCGCGGACGTGGGCATCGCCATGTCGACCGGCACCGACGTGGCCATGCATGCCGCGGGCGTCACGCTCATGCGCGGCGATCCCGCGCTGGTCGGGGACGCGATCGACATCTCCCGGCGCACCTACGCCAAGATCCGCCAGAACCTGTTCTGGGCCTTCATCTACAACGTGGTCGGCGTGCCGCTGGCGGCCCTGGGCCTGCTCAGTCCGGTCCTGGCCGGCGCGGCGATGGCGCTGAGCAGTGTCAGCGTGGTCTCCAACGCCTTGCTGCTGCGGCGGTGGAAGGGCCGGGCCTGACGGCGCGGGTTCAACATTACACAAACGTAATCTTCGGGTCAGGCTGGGGTGGGAGGCCGCTGGCTAGAGTGGCGGCCTGACCGGATTCATCGGATATCGCATGCACACCAAGACCTCAAGGCGGACGTTCGTCACCGCCCTGGCCGCCGGCGGCGCGCTGGGCGCGCTGGGACTCTGGCGCAAGCCCGTCTGGGCGGCCATCGGGCCGGGCGCCCCCCACGTGCTGGCCGGCACCGAGTTCGACCTGCAGATCGGCGAGACGCCAGTGAATTTCACCGGCAGCCCGCGCACCGCGATGACCGTGAACGGCGGCATACCGGGGCCGCTCCTGCGCTGGCGCGAAGGCGACACCGTCACCTTGCGCGTGCGCAACAAGCTGCGGGAGTCCACGTCCATCCATTGGCACGGCATCCTGCTGCCCGCCAACATGGACGGCGTGCCCGGGCTGAGCTTCGAAGGCATCGCGCCCGACGGCATGTACGTCTACACCTTCAAGGTGCGCCAGAACGGCACCTACTGGTACCACAGCCATTCGGGATTCCAGGAGCAGGCGGGCGTCTACGGGCCGCTGATCATCGACGCCAGGGAGCCGGAACCGTTCGCCTACGACCGCGAGTACGTCGTGATGCTGTCGGACTGGACCGACGAGGATCCGGCGCGGCTGATGCGCACGTTGAAGAAAAAGTCCGACTACTACAACTTCCACAAGCGCACCGTCGGCGACTTTTTCCGGGATGTCCGGGAGAAGGGCTGGTCGGCCACGATCGCGGACCGGAAGATGTGGGCCGAGATGCGGATGAACCCGACCGACATCGCCGACGTCGGCGGGTACACCTATACCTATCTGCTGAATGGACAGGCACCGGACGGCGGCTGGACGGGCCTGTTCAAGCCGGGTGAACGCCTGCGCCTGCGCTTCATCAACGGGTCGGCCATGACGTATTTCGACGTCCGCATCCCCGGCTTGAAGATGACGGTGGTGGCGGCCGACGGACAGCACGTCAAGCCCGTCGCGGTCGACGAATTCCGCATCGCGGTGGCCGAGACCTACGACGTGATCGTCGAGCCTTCCAGGGACGAGGCCTACACCATCTTCGCCCAGTCCATGGACCGCACGGGGTATGCGCGCGGCACCCTGGCCGTGCGCGAGGGCCTGCATGCGCCGGTGCCCGACATGGATCCGCGGCCGATCCTGGCCATGGAGGACATGGGCATGGATCACGGCAGCATGGCCGGCATGGATCATGGTGGCATGGCCGGGATGGAGCACGGCCAGATGCAAGGCATGGACCATGGGCAGGGGGCCTCGGGCGGCATGCAGTCCCATCCCGCGTCGGAGAAGAACAATCCCTTGGTCGACATGCAGACGATGAGCCCCGCGCCCAAGCTGGACGACCCCGGCATGGGCCTGCGGAACAACGGCCGCCGCGTGTTGGCCTACGCCGACCTGCGCAGCACCTTCGAGGATCCCGACGGACGCGCGCCAGGCCGGACCATAGAGCTGCACCTGACCGGCCACATGGAGAAATTCGCCTGGTCGTTCGACGGCATCAAGTTCTCGGATGCCACGCCGGTGCTGCTGAAGTACGGCGAGCGGGTCAGGATCGTGCTCGTGAACGACACCATGATGACCCATCCCATCCACCTGCATGGACTATGGAGCGACCTGGAGGACGAGAACGGCAATTTCATGGTGCGCAAGCACACCATCGATATGCCGCCGGGGTCGCGGCGCAGCTACCGGGTGACCGCCGACGCGCTCGGGCGTTGGGCCTATCACTGCCACCTCCTGTATCACATGGAAGCCGGCATGTTCCGCGAAGTCCGGGTGCAAGAGTAAAGGGGGGGCCATGATTTTTTCAATTCACCGCACCGCGCCGGCGCTGTCCGCCGCGTTCGTCGGCCTGGCGCTGGCCTCGTCGACGGCCCATGCCCAGATGCAGGGGATGGATCATTCGCAGATGCAGGGCATGGATCATTCGCAGATGCAGGGCATGGACCATTCGCAGATGCAAGGGATGGACCATTCGCACATGCAAGGGATGGATCACGGCAAGATGCCGGGCATGGATCACGGTCCCATGCAAAGCATGGATCACGCCCCGATGCAGACCATGGACGCCGCGCCCACGGAAAGCCGCACGCCCATTCCCAGGCTGACCGATGCCGACCGCAAGGCCGCAGCCCTGGATACGTCGGGCCATGCCGTGCACGACAAGGGCATCAATTCCCTGTTCCTCGTGGATCGGCTGGAATGGCAGAACGCGCGTGGCGGGAACGCCTTGAGCTGGGATTTCAAGGGCTGGATCGGCGGCGACATCGACCGCCTGTGGCTCAGCTCGGAAGGCGAGCGTTCGGGCGGGAAGCTCCACGAGGCCGAGGTGCAGGCGCTGTGGGGCCGTGCCATCAGTCCCTGGTGGGATGTCGTGGGCGGGGTGCGCCACGACTTCAAGCCCGGTTCGTCGCGGACCTGGGCCGCGTTCGGCTTCCAGGGAATGGCGCTCTACAACTTCGAGGCGTCCGCCCTCGTCTTCGCCGGCGAGAACGGACAGACCGCCGCGCGCCTGAAAGGGGAGTACGACATCCTCTTTACGAACCGGCTCATCCTGCAGCCGGCCGCCGAGGTCAATTTCTTCGGCAAGAACGACCACGGGCGAGGCATCGGGTCCGGCCTGTCGAGCACGGAGCTGGGCGTGCGGCTGCGATACGAGATCCGCCGCGAATTCGCTCCCTACGTCGGCGTGACCTGGAACCGGACCTATGGGACCACCGCGGACTATGCGCGGGCGCACGGGGAACGCCGCAGCGACACCCGGTTCGTGGTCGGCGTGCGCATGTGGTTTTGATCTCCCGCCATCTCTCTTTCCTACCCATCGCAAGGTGCATCATGTCCAACGCTCGTACCGCCCTGAGTGCCGCCGTCCTGACGGCCGGGCTGCTTGTCGCCGCCGCGGCCCAGGCCCATCCCGAACTCGTGTCGTCGACGCCCGAGGCCCGGGCGGAGACCGCGGCGCCGTCGAGAATCGAGCTGCGTTTTTCGGAAGCGCTCGTCACCCAGTTCTCGGGCGCCCGGCTGCTCATGACCGGCATGCCCGGCATGACCCACGCGCCCATGCCGGTGGAGGCCAAGGTCTCGGGCGATGCCGATCCCAAGACGATGGTCATCACGCCCGCCAGGCCGCTGGTGACCGGTACCTACCGCGTGGAGTGGCGGGCGGTATCGTCCGATACGCATCCGGTGACGGGAAATTTCCCGTTCAGCGTGAAATAGACCATGTCCGAGGGACTGGGCGTGGCGGTACGCTTCGCGCTCTATGTGGACCTGGCGCTGCTGGGCGGCGTGCCGCTGTTCATCCTCCACAGCTTTCGCCGTGAATGGGAGGACGGCGAGAAGAGCCTGCGATTCGGCGCCTTGCTGGTGACGGCCGCGGCCATCGGCATTCCTCTGGCCGGGCTCGGCCTGGCGCTGCTGGCCCAATCCATGAGCGGCGCGGAGCATCTCATGGATTTGCGGCCGTCCATCCTGGCCATGGTGGTCGGCGGCACCGATGCGGGACTGGCGGCCGCGATACGGATCGTGGCGCTGATGCTGGCTTTGGCCTGCGCCGTGTCGATGAAGTATCGTTGCGTGTCCGGCCTGTGGGCCGTTGCCGGATCGGCCCTGGTCGCGCTGGCCAGCCTTGCCTGGGGCGGACATGGCGCCATGGACGATGGCGCGCGGGGGTATCTGCATCTGGCCGCCGATATCGTCCACCTGATCGCGGCGGCGGGCTGGTTGGGGGCATTGACCGTATTCGCGGCGATGCTGTGGCTGCGCCCGGATGGCGCACCCGATCGGCAGGTACGCCTGCTGAGCCGGGGGCTGACGGGGTTCGCGGGCCTCGGGACCGTCATCGTCGCGGCCTTGGCGTTCACGGGTGCCGCCAACTATTGGTTCATCGTCGGCCCCACCGTCCAAGGCCTGCTGTCGGGGCTGTATGGCTGGCTTCTTGTCGGCAAGCTGGGGTTGTTCGCCTTGATGCTGGGCCTGGCCGCCGCGAACCGGTTCCGCCTCGGTCCCATGCTGGAGGCGTCGATCGCTGGCGGCCGTCCCGAGGCCGCCCTGGTCCTTCTGCGCAAGAGCCTGGCGCTGGAAGCCGGCGCGGCGACCGCGATTCTGTTATTGGTGGCGTGGCTGGGAACGCTCGGCCCGCCCGCCTGATTTTCAAGGAACCATGCATGATGCCTAAGCACGCAAGCCTGTCACGTCGCGCGCTCCTGATCGGAGCCGCCTTGCTTCCCCTTGGCGCCCGGGCGCAGAAGGCGACGACCGTGGAAGTCTGGAAGACGCCGACTTGCGGATGTTGCAAGGACTGGATCAAACACCTGCAGGACAACGGATTCCGCGTGATCGCCCACGATGTCGACGATACGTCCGCGGCGCGCAGCCGTCTCGGCATTCCGGACGACCATGGCTCGTGCCATTCCGCGGTGGTGGAAGGCTATGCGCTGGAGGGACACGTGCCCGCCCGGGAAGTCAGGCGGTTGCTGCGCGAACGTCCGCCGGCCATCGGCCTGGCCGTCCCGGGCATGCCCCTGGGCTCGCCGGGCATGGACGGCCCCGAGTATGGGGGCCGGAAATCCGCCTACGATGTCGTGCTGCTCCGGGCCGGGGGGCGGTCCAGCGTCTACCAGGCATATCGTTGATGCGCGGCGAGGCTTCGCGATGAAACTACTGGTCGTGGAAGACGAAGCCAAGACCGGCGAGTATCTCAGGCAAGGGCTGACCGAGGCCGGGTTCGTGGTCGACCTGGCGGACAACGGGCTGGACGGACAGTACCGGGCGTTGAGCGAGCCCTACGATCTGATCGTGCTCGATGTGATGCTGCCCGATGTGGATGGCTGGCGCATCCTGCAAACCCTGCGGGCGGTCGAAAACAATGTTCCCGTCCTGTTCCTGACCGCGCGCGACAGCGTGGCCGACCGGGTCAAGGGCCTGGAGCTCGGCGCGGACGATTATCTGGTCAAGCCCTTTGCCTTTTCCGAACTGCTGGCCCGTGTCCGGACCCTGCTGCGGCGGGGCAGTGGGCAGATCGCCACGGATCGCATCCAGGTCGGCGATCTGGTGCTCGATCTCGTCCGCCGCCGGGCCACGCGCGCCGGCCGGCGCATCAACCTGACGAGCAAGGAGTTCGCACTGCTCGAACTGTTCGTACGCCGGCGCGGCGAGGTGCTGCCGCGGTCGCTGATCGCCTCCCAGGTATGGGACATGAACTTCGACAGCGACACGAACGTCATCGACGTGGCGATCCGCCGGCTGCGCGCCAAGATCGACGACGCGTTCGAGGCGAAGCTCATCCAGACCGTGCGGGGCATGGGCTACGTTTTCGAAGAACCGGAGGATCCGGCCTGATGCGCCCTTTTTCCCTGACGACGCGGCTGACGACTTTCTTCGCGCTGTCGTCGGCCACGGTGCTCCTTGGATTGGGGGCGCTGATCGCCTCGTCGATGGACCAGCACTTCGCCTACGAAGACTTCGCCGTGCTTCAAGAGAAGGCCAGCCTGGTCCGGAAAATCGCCCGGGAAGCGGAGGCCGCCTCGATGCCGGTGCGCCTGGGCGCTGCCCTTCAGAATCATCCCGGGCTGGTGGCGTGGATCCAGACGGGGCGGGGAGCGAGCGTGTATGCCACGGACGGCTTCGAGTTCCGGCATGCCTTGAGCGCGGCGCAGGCCTTGCCGGCGGGAAAAGAGGCATTCACCTGGAAGCAGGACGGGGCCGAGTACCGGGGGTTGCGCACCACCACGGCCACCGCGGGCGAGCCGGGAGGCGAACTGCGCGTCATCGTCGGGCTGGCGACCGGGATCCATGCGCACTTCATGCGGGGCTTCCTCCATTCGCTGGTGCTGTACGTGGCGCTGTCCGCGCTCGTGAGCGGGGTGTTCGGCTGGTGGGCGGCCCGCAGCGGGCTGGCCCCTTTGCGGACGATGGCCGCGCGGGCCCGTTCCGTCACGGCGCAGAAACTGGATGCGCGCATGCCCGTGGATGCCGTCCCGCTGGAGATGTCCGACCTGGCCTCGACCTTGAACGCCATGCTGGCCAGGCTGCAGGACGATTTTCGCCGGTTGTCGGAGTTCTCGTCCGACCTGGCCCACGAGCTTCGCACACCGCTGACGAATCTGTTGACGCAGACCCACGTCGTGCTGTCGCAGCCGCGCGAAGCGGCGAAATATCGCGAGATCCTGGCGTCGAACGAAGAGGAGCTGCAGCGCTTGTCCCGGATGGTGTCCGACATGCTGTATCTCGCCAAGATGGAGCACGGCATTACCTTGCCCGATGCCGAGCTCATCGCCGTCCAGGACGAGGTCGGCGCCCTGTTCGAGTTCTACGAGGCCCTGGCCGAGGACAAGGCGGTGGCCATGCGCCTGACGGGCCGTGGCAGGATCGTGGGCGACCGGCTGATGCTGCGGCGCGCCTTGAGCAACCTGCTCTCGAACGCCTTGCGCCATACGCCGCGGGGCGGGGCGATAGACGTCGTCGTCGCGGGCGAGGCCAAGGCCGTCACGATCGCGATCGAGAACGATGGCAAGGCAATCCCGGCGGAACTGATCCCCTCGCTGTTCGACCGTTTCTTTCGCGGCGACAAGTCCAGGGCGAGGCCCGACTCGGAAAGCTCGGGGCTGGGGCTGTCGATCACGCGCGCCATCATGGTGGCGCACGGGGGCGACATTACCGCCGGCTCCGTTTCCGGCCGGACCCGCTTCACGCTGGTCTTTCCGGCCAAGGACGCGCCGTCCGCGTCACTGGCCCCGGACGCGCGGGGGCAATGACCACTCGCCGTTCTCGAACACCCAGCCGTCAGAGGCGATGAACTTGTCGCTCCTGGCCGAGGGAGCGTTTCGCGTCTTGGGCGTGGCCGGGCCGGCTTGCGCCGAGGCGTGGGGCAGCGTATCGGTATGGACCCATCTGCCGTCCTTCATGGCGTAGGCATGGTCCTGGCGGACCCACTCGCCGTTGACGAAGGCCCAGCCGTCCGCGCTGGCCAGCAGCGCGGGGTTCGCGGTCCGCGGGGCGGAGCCGGATATAGCCGTATCCGTGGCGTAGGCGGGGGACGCGCCGCCCGCCAGGGCCGCGACGAGGATGAGCATCTTGCCGTTCAACATGTCGATCTCCAGAAGTGCCAGGCGCCGTTCGATGGCGTCTGGTTGGCTGTGCGTGGGCTTGCACAGGAGCCTTCACTTTAGGAGCCGGGCACCAACAGCCGGATGGCCGGGGGATTACATGTCGGTCATCCGGCGGCGGGCGCGCCCCGCATGATGCGGTCGATCCCGTCCAGCGCCCGCATCGCGGGCAGCACCGACGCGATGTCGCAGCGGCTGGGACGGCCTTCGCGCAGCGCCGCGATGAATTCGGTGTCCTGGGCCTCGAACGCCGGCTGCGCGCCGGGCATCTCCACGATCTTGCCGTCGCTGTCGGTCAGTTCGTCGCGGAAGGCGCGGTAGGTGTCTTCTTCGCCGATGTAGCGATAGAAGCCGCCGAAGGGCCCCTTGTTGTTGAACGACATGGCCATGGTCAGCAGCGTGCCGCGCTTGCGCGAGCGCATGGCCACGGTGACGTCCATGGGGATGCCCAGCTCCGGATGATCGGGGCCGCGCTGGCCCCAGACGTCGAACTCCGTCTCGTCCAGCAGCCAGCAGAACAGGTCCACCGTGTGGCAGGCATGGTGCCAGAGCAGGCTGTCGACCCAGGTGCGAGGTTCGCCGAACATGTTCAGGTTGTTGCGGCGGAAGAAGTAGGTCTCGCAGACCAGGTGGTGCAGCGTGAAATCGCCGCCCTGGATGCGCTCGCGCAGCGAGGTGTGCGGCGGCGCGAAGCGGCGGCTGTGCGCGACCATCATGGCCACGCCGGTCTCGGCCTGCACGCGGACCAGGCGTTCAGTGTCGGCCAGGGTCAGCGCGGCGGGGATCTCGATCAGCATGGGTTTGCCCAGGCGGGCGGCCAGTTCGGCGTGCCCGGCATGCAGCCCCGAGGGCGTGGCCAGCACCACCGCGTCCACGTCGGGACGGGCCAGCGTGGCGGCCAGGTCGGCGCTGCAATCGGGGATGCCGTATTGCGCGGCCAGCTGGCGGCCGCGCGACATGTCGGCGGCCGCCAGGGCCACGATCTCCACGCCCGGCATGGCCGCGAAGATGCGCGCGTGCGTCGAGCCCATGGCGCCTTCGCCGGCGATGCACAGACGGATGGGGGCGGACGAGAGGGCAGGCATGGGTTGGAATCTCCGGGGCGAGAGGATTGCGGCAGTCGGCGGCAATCTGTTGTTCGGACGCTGCCGGACATTCTAGAGGGACAAGCACGGGCAGACCACCCCAGGAAAGCATCGCGCAGCCCGTTGCGCGATGCATGGGTCACTCGACCGTTGCGCCTGAGCTCCTGACCACTTTTTGCCATTTCTTCGTTTCTTCGCGTATCAGCGCACCGAACTCCCGGGGCCCGAGGGTCGTTGCCTCGCCGCCATTTGCCGCAACCCGCTGCCGCACGCCGGGGTCTTCGGCAATGGCCAGCAGCATGGACGATAGCGATTCGGTGATGGCTTGAGGCGTCTTGCCGGGCGCGACGAAGCCGCTCCATACGGACGACTCGAAACTCGGCAGTCCCTGTTCGGCGATGGTGGGGACGTCGGGAAGCAGCGGGGAACGCTGGACCCCGCTCGTGCCCAGAACCTTCAACTGGTTGGCTTTGATCGCCGCGAGCAAGGCGCCGTCGATGGCGCGGAATGCCATGTCGATGCGGCCGGCCATCAGATCGGTCTGAACGGTACCGGCGCTCTTGTAAGGAACATGGACGATGTCGATGCCGGCCTCGGATGCGAAGAAGGCGCCCGTGATGTGTCCGGACGTACCGGAGCCGGACGAGCCGTAGGTCAGTGTGCCGGGCTTGGTCTTCGCCAGCGCGATGAGTTCCTGGACGCTGGTGGCGGGAAATGCGGCGCGGACGACCAGCATGAAGGGCTGGGAGGTGACCATGGCGAGTGGTGCGAAGTCGCCGATCGGGTCATAGGACAGCTTGGAGAACAGCGATGGGTTGACCGCCAGTGTCGTGACGGAGGCAAAGAGCAGGGTGTAGCCGTTGGGGGCCGATCGAGCCACGGATTCCGCGCCGATGATGGTGCTGCCGCCCGGCTTGTTCTCGATGTACACGGGTTGTCCGGCCGACAGGCTCAGCTTCTCCGCGAATATTCTGGCATTGGTGTCGCCGGGGCCGCCTGCGCCTTGCGGGACTACGATCTTGAGCGGATGGCTGGGAAACGTGTCGGCGGTGGCGGCCAAGGGAGCAAGGAGGAATGCGGCCGCGCAGATTGCCAGTTCGGATAGTCGCTTCATGTGTCAACCTCTTCTAGGGTGTGTCGGCAGGGCCGCAGACAGGTTTCTCTACCGGCGTGCCTGATCGGGAAATCTGAACAGCTTCAATGCGTTGTCGCGCATGACCTTTTTCCTGGAGACGGGGCGCAAGCCCAGGTCGTCCATTTCCCTGACCGCGCGTCCGGGATCGATGACCGGCCAGTCGGTGCCGAACAGGAATTTGTCCTGGCCGTACGAGTCGGCGAATTTCACGACGGATGCCGGCCAATGCTTGGGGGCGTAGGCATCCCCCGCCATGTGGATGTTCGGATGCTTCCACGCCATGGCGATCATTTCGTCTGTCCAGGGGTAGCCCAGGTGGATGCCGATGAGCTTGAGATCGGGGAAGTCGATCGCGACGCGGTCCAGCATGATGGGCTGGGCGATCGTCGGGAGGCGACGGTCGCGCTGGTAGATCAGGCAGTTTCCCATTTGCATCATGATGGGGATGTCCAGTTCGCAGCAGCGTGCGTAGTACGGGTACATCAAGGCCGCGTCGGGGGCGATGCCGAACCAGTGGGGATAGTAGTGGGCACCGACGAAACCGTATTCCTTGACGGCCACATCCAGTTCGCGCAGCCCCTGGACGCCTCGGGTGGGATCGATGCCGGCGAGCCCCGAGAAGCGGTCCGGATGTTCGTGGCAGATTTCCCTGACCCGCTCATAGGGAATCTCGACGGATCCGCGGACGCGAAGATCTCCCATGCGGACCGCGATCAGCAGCGATCTGTCGATATGCGCGGCGTCCATTTTCCGGATGTAGTCGGGAATCTCGATGCCGCGATGGAAGGCGTCGGCCTGCCGCGTCTTGGCGCGGAAGGCATCGTCCGTCGCGATCCTGCCCTCCGCGAATTCCCTGGGGGTGAACACATTGACGACGATATCGATCGCGCCGTATTCGGGGGCTGTCTGGCTTTGCTCGCTCATGATTGGCCTGAAGTGGTTGCCGGAGCGCGGAGATCCGCGCGAGTGGGATGATTCTTGTGGAATCGCCAGCGCGGCACAATGCAAGAAAACTGAGCGACCCTTGAGAAAAAGTGAGGCTGGGCGCGAGAGCGCCTAGCCGCAGAGTTCCAGCACCGCCTCGTACGAGGCCTGACCCTCTTCCAGCAGCCATTCGAGGAACCTGGATATCGGGCTTCCGGGGTCGTAGGCAGCACCGACGATGGCGCGATATTCCGCGTCGTTCTCCGCTCGATGATGGGGAAACGGCAGACAGAGCCTTTCCGCCAACAGGTCGTCAACCAGGATGACGGCGGGCGCGACGGCGATGCCCATCTTGTTGATGCACGCCTGTACGCCGAAATAGAGCTGATCGAAATAGAGGGCGTTGGCGGGCTGCAGGCCTTTCAGGTCCATGTCGTGCAGCAGGTTGGGCCAGGAGTGTGGGGACGTGGCCGTATGGATCAGCGTATGCCGGACCAGGCCGGCGGGTGTGATCGTGGAGATGCCAGGCAGGTCCGGACTGCCGATGGGCATCGACATGGCCGGGAACAGGGGTATCGATTGTTGCGAAGGGCCGGGCGGGGCGCGGCGTATCGCCACGTCGTAGCTGTCTCGCGAGAAGTCTGCGGGCTCCAAGGACGAACTCAGGCGTATGTAGATGTCGGGGTGCCGATGGGTGAACCGGTTGAGCCGCGGGATCAGCCAGTGCATGCTGAAGGTGGGCGTGGCGCTGACGTTGAGCGTGGATGTCTGCACGGGCCGGCGCAACAGCGTCACGGCGAGCTCCAGGCGGTCGAACGAGGCGCTGGCCTCCTTGAGAAGTTCGCGCCCTTCGGGGGTGAGGAGGGCCTGCCGCGCCCCGCGCCTGAAAAGAGGAATCCCCAGCCAGTCTTCGAGTAGAGCGATCTGCCGGCTGACGGCCCCGTGGGTCACGTGGAGCTCGGTAGCGGCGCGCGCGAAATTCTCGTAACGCGCGGCTACTTCGAAGGCTCTCATGGCATTCAGTGGCGGAAGCCTTCTCATCGGGGCAAGGGCCGTGTCGCCTGGATCAGGTTACGCTGGGCAAGGTCGACTCGGCGTGCCTGGCGATTTCCCCCGGAGTCGTGAACCAGACTTTATCACGGTGGTCGGCGATATGCCGCAGGACCCGCCGCAGCTTTCTCAGCCTGTGCGGCTGGCCCGTCAGGAAGGTATGGAAGGACGCGGCATAGACCAGCGGGAAGCGTTGCGCGTCTGCAAGCTGCTCGTCGAAGGCGTCGGTCAGCATGCATTCGAACTCCTCGTCGCTGGCGCCGCGGTTGATGTACGCCGGCAGGTCGTTCAGCTCCATGGCGGGATAGGGGACGGCCAGGATCGGCCCGTTGTCGGTCTTGAACCAGACTGGCTGTTCGTCGAAATACCAGTCGAGCATATATCGGAACCCGGCTTCCTTGAGCAACTCCGGGGTCCTTGGGCTTTGCGACAGAAAGGGCCCCAGCCATCCTTCAGGCCGCTTGCCTTCCTCCTTGGTAATCCGCCCCACCACGTTGGAAAGCATGGAGCGTTCCGCCGCGGCATCCATGTCGATCTGGCGCTCGGAGTTGGTCCAGCCATGTGCCACCAGTTCGTAGCCGTTCCGGCGGCACGCCGCGAGCACCTCGGGACAGACGTCGTAGACGGACGCGTTGGCGATGATGGTCAGGGGAATGTCGAACTGCTGGAAAAGCCGGAGTATCCGCCAGACGCCCACCCGGTTGCCGAAGTCCCGGTAGGCGTAGCCGCGCTGGAAGGGCGGGGAGGGCATCGAGGTGAAGTCGTTGCCGGGGTTGCGGCCGAACTCGAACGCTTCGATGTTCAGCGCGAAGTACACGGCAAGCCGCTTGCCGCCGGGCCAGTCATAGTCCGGGCGGCTCTCGATGGGAGAGAATGGGTATCTGTCGAGCTTGGTTTCAAAACGCTGCATGGGGACGGGCCTCGTTTGTGGAATCACGCGCGGGCCGGGATATCGGCCAGCCTGGTGAGCAGGTCGGCGGTCGATGCCACGTCCGCGTACTTCTGCGAAAGATCGAACAGGTTGACCGCGTGCGGCACGGTTCCCCGGTCATAGACGGCATCGTGGGGCACGACACACCGGTAGTTGTACGAGAACGCGTCCACCGCGGTGGCGCGGATGCAGCCCGAGGTCGTGCATCCGGTGATGATCAGCGTGTCTATGCGGAGATCGATGAGGTGGCTCGCCAGCGGCGTGCCGAAGAACGCGCTGGGATGTTTCTTCGGGATGGTGAGTTCGTGCTGCCGCGGGGCGGCTTCGCGGACGAACTGATAGCCATCTTGCGGAATCCCCATGGCCACGGGTATTTTCGCGGCCAGGCGGCCGCCGTCGTAGGGCCGTTTCGGCGCGACGTGGGGAAATATGACGGGATGGCCCAGTTGTCGACATGCCGCGATCAGCGAAGCGATGTGCGGGATGGCCCGCCAGGCCGCGTCGCCACAGGCGGTCGGGTACTCCTGGATCGCTTCCATGAGCGGCCGGGCGGCCGTGCCCGTCGTCCGGTATTGGACATCGATGACCAGGAGCGCCGGGCGCGCTCCCATGCCCGATGGATTTCCCCAGCCCGCCGCCCGATAGGCGGCCAGGTCGCTTTCGGGAATGATCCCCTGCCAGATATCTGTCATTTCTTGACTCGATCGCGGCGGGCCGCTCAGCGGAGGCGGGCCGAGCCAACCACGTTGATGGTCTCGCCGGCCTTGGCGACGACGTTGCCTTCGTCGTCGATGGACACGACCAGCTCCTCGTTGGGGTAGGTGGGCGCGACGAACTTCACTTCGATCTCTCCGCGACGATGCCAGGCGTCCCCGTACTTGCGCGCCGCGAGTTCGGCCGCATACCCCATGACCATGGGGCCGTGGGCGAGGGTGTCCTTGTAGCCGCGCTGCCGCGCGTAGTCGATGTCGTAGTGGATGATGTCGTTGTCGCCGTTCAGGACGCCGTACTGATCGATCATTTTCTGGGTGATGAAGATCCGCTTTTCCATGCCTTACTCCGGGAAGTGGCTGACGTTGAGCGCCTGAGCGATCAGACGACCTTTCGTGTCTTTGAAATCGGCCGAGAAACTGACGTATCGCTTGCTTCGCTTGACGAACTTCTTCTCGATGCGGCCGGTGCCGATGATGTCGATGCTCTCGTCGGCCCAGATCGGTTCGAAGAAGCGGAACTGGTTGGCTCCCATCACTCCGCCTTGCTGAGGGGGGTACTTGCTGTACAGGACGGCCATGAAATAGACCTGCAGGACCGAAGGCAGTGCCGCCTTGCGAGGCCCCACGTCGTAACCGCTGGCCGAGCCGTCGACCACGCTCGCGTACTCCTGCATGATCTCGGGCGTTACGGTGAAACGCAGCGGCGGCAAGGTGTCGCCAATGACGTAATCCTCGTAAGTGGTGCCGCGCTGCTCGTCTTCACGCGGCTTGATGTCGCTGGGTCTGGTCACTGTCTTCTCCTGTGTAAAGAACCTGGGATTGCACTAACTGATCGATCCGCTCCGGGGTGTAGCCGCACAGATCCCGAAAGACGCGCCGGGTGGCGCTGCCCAGGGCGGGCGGGTAGTCCAGGGGCTTTTGCCGGTCGTACTTGAACGGGTTGCCCAGGAAGTCCAGGGCATTGCCGGTTTCGGGTTTGCGCACGCTTTCGACCATGTTGCGCAGCCGCGCGAGGGGTTGGCTGACGGCTTCGGCAACGTTCAGCACCTTGCCGGCGGGCACGCGTGATTGGAAAAGCAACGCGGCCCAGTGGTCGCTGCTCTGCTTCTGAAAAACCCCGGATAGTTCGGCGATGAGCGCTTCCACGTTCGCCACGCGGCTGCCACGGTCCGCGAACCTGGGGTCGGCCGCGAGGTCGGGCCGCCCGATCACCTCGCATAGCCTGGGCCAGAAATGCTCACCGGTCGGCGAGATCGCGAGATAGCCGCCATCGCCGCACAGGAACGCCTCGCTGGGTGCGATCATGGGATTGCGGCTTCCGAGCCGTCCGGGGATATCGCCGGAGATAAAATGATTCTGGGCTTGCCAAGTCAGCAGCGCGAGCTGGCAGTCGAGCAAGGAGATCTGCGCCAGTGCTCCCTTCCCTTCGCGTGCACCTTGGTAGAGCACGCCGCAGGCGGCGAGAGCCAGGTACAGGCCTCCGGCCAGATCGGCGATCTGGTAGCCGACCCGGCAGGGTTCGCCCGATGCGGAGCCGGTGATGCTCATGACCCCTCCCAGGGCCTGGACGATCAAGTCGTAGGCAGGCGCCCTGGCATATTCCCCGGAGTCGTGCAGCCCGATGAGCTGGGCCACGCCGATGCGGGGGTTGACCCGCCGCAGGCTGTCGAAGTCGAGGCCCAGCCGGGCGGGGACATCGGGGGCGAACCCGTAGATCACGGCGTCGCTGGTGCGGACCAGGTCATAGAAGGCTTCGCGGCCCTGGGGATGCTTCAGATCGATGCAGACACTCGACTTGCCCCGGTTGACCGAGAGAAAGAAAGAGCTGTCGCCGTCAAAGCGATAGACGGGCACGCCGCGCGAGGAGTCCCCGGCGGGGGGTTCTATCTTGATGACCTCCGCGCCGAGTTGCGCGAGCGTTTGTCCCGCGAACGGACCGCCCAAGACCCATGTGAGGTCCAGTATTCGTGCTTGGCTTAACAAGTTGTCCTCGCTGAAATGCCACTATTCGGGTAGTGCCATTTTTGGTCAGCGAGGGCCGGGCCACAATCGACATATTCTTCGCCCAGTATGAAAAAAACTGGTGGCTTGCGTAGGCGATGTTTGTCAGTTGCGGGGTGTTGGGAGCTGGAACGCTTTGCAGGGATCTTCGCGCTTCGCGGGGGGGGTGAGGATATCGCGGTCGTAGGCCCCGGGCGCGGCGGGCTGTTCGGTGTAGCCCACCGAAAGGACGGTGCCGGGCTTGAGCCAGCGCGGCACGCCGATGTCGCGGCGGACATGGCCGTTGCCGGCCAGCAGGACGACAGGCCGCTGGGTGGACGCGCCGGGCACGCGCGCGGCACTGGTGATCGCGCCGGCGATCACGGCATCGCGCGCGAGCTGGGCCATGGCCATGCCGCCCAGCATGGACGGGGGCAGGGCGCCGCAATGGGCCTCGGCCACTTCCTTGCGCTGCGCGGCCAGCAGGTCGGGCGGGGGCGCGAGCAGGCCGAGCCGGCGCAATTCGTTGGTATCGAACAAGGCCGCGGGACCTTGCTTCATGACGGTGCCGGCATCGGCGCGCGACAGATTGGCGGCGACCACGGGCAGCTTCTCGCGCAGCGCCAGTTCCAGCACGGGGCGGTAGTGCGCCCAGTCCCAGCCCGTCCTGGCCGGCGCGGCGGCCTGGATCACGCAGTCGGCGTTCGTACAGGTCCGCATGGCCCGGTCCAGGTCGGCCTGCCGTTCGCGATCGAACTGCTCCATGGCGATGGCCGGCCGCCAGCCCGCGCGCACCGCGCGCGTGAGCGCCTGCAGGCGCAGGCGGTGGCCTTGGGCGTTGTCGTGGACTTCGCCCAGCAGCACGACCTCATGGCGCGGCAGCTCGGCCGCCAGCGACGCGACGGCGGCATCGCGGCTGCCGGGCAGCCAGGAGCATCCGGCCAGCAGCAGGGCCGCGGCCATGCCGGCCAGGGGCCGAGGGCCGGGCAGGGCGCCGCGACGGCGCCGCATCGGGGCGGGTTCGCCGGCCGTCATGCCGCGGGCCGGGGCGTGCCCGGCGCGATGGCGGCCAGTCCGTCCGCCAGTGCGGTCCATGCCGTCAGCTCGGGCTTGCCGGGTTTGCGTTCGCCGAAGAACTGCACGATCAGCGACCCTTCGGCGTCATAGCATTCCAGCGAGGTCACGATGCCGTCCACGGTGGGCTTGCGCACCAGCCATGCCTCGGTGAACAGGTCCATGCGCAGGTGCAGGTTGAAGCCCGGGTCCAGCACGTTCAGCCAGGGGCCCATGGGCGCGATGCGGTGGACCGGCCCGGTGTGGATCTGCACGCATCCGGCATTGCCGACGAACACCATGATGGACAGGCCCGATCCGGCGGCCGAGTTCAGCACGGCATCCACGGCGCCGACGCCGACCTGCTGCGCGAACTCGGGAGGCGCCAGCCGCAGCGCCTGCGTGCGTTCCACGCCATGCCGCCGCAGCAGGCCGAAGAACTCGTGGGTGTCGCGCAGATCGCGCCATTCCTGGCGGAAGGCATCGACGTCGACCTCTTGGTCGGCCTTGCGCCCGGGCGCCGGCCGCGGCTCCGGGGTGACCGGCTGCGCGCTGTCGGCCTGCGCCGCCAGCAGGGCCTCGAACGCGGCGCGGTCGGTGCCCTCGACCACGTAGATCTTGTGTACCGCCTCGCCCTGCTGGTCGAACACTTGCAGGCTGGGGCGCTCGCCGCCCACGGCGTAGGCGTGCCGCCACTGCGACAGGAACAGGCGCAGGTCGATCTCGGGGTTCAGGGCCAGGCCCATCCTGCCTTCGATCTGGACGTGGTCGTAGACCCCGGTCTTTTCGTGGACGGCGGCCTCGTTGCGGGTCAGCGCCAGCAGCGGTCCGGCCGCCTTCAACCCGCCCAGCAGCGCGCTCCAGTCGGGCTTGAGCCGGGTCGAGGACGGGTCGGCGGCGACCAGTTCACCTTCGCTGGCGCCGATGCTGGCGGCCGCGTCGCGCATGCGCAGCTTGGGCTGCTCGGCCTTGAGGGCCAGGTAACGTTGCCAGAGAGTGGTTGCAGTCATGCCGGAAACCTTGGGTGCGGAGGGAAATGGTTCGTAATGATAATGATTTTTATTAATTAACGTAAGACATGCCCCCGGATGCATCGCGAGAGCGGGGCGGGCAGGTCCGTTCCGCCCTATACTAGAGTGTTTCGTCATTTTCCTTGCGAGTCCCGTCATGCCGCAATACCGTTCCCGTACCTCCACCCATGGCCGCAACATGGCCGGGGCACGTGCGCTATGGCGCGCGACCGGCATGAAGGACGGCGATTTCGGCAAGCCCATCGTCGCGGTCGTCAATTCGTTCACCCAGTTCGTGCCCGGCCACGTGCACCTGAAGGACCTGGGCCAGATGGTGGCGCGCGAGATCGAGGCCGCCGGTGGCGTCGCCAAGGAGTTCAACACCATCGCCGTGGACGACGGCATTGCCATGGGGCACGGCGGCATGCTGTATTCGCTGCCCTCGCGCGAACTGATCGCCGATTCGGTCGAGTACATGGTGAACGCGCATTGCGCCGATGCCATGGTCTGCATCTCCAACTGCGACAAGATCACCCCGGGAATGCTGATGGCCGCCATGCGGCTCAACATCCCGGCCGTGTTCGTGTCGGGCGGCCCGATGGAAGCGGGCAAGGTCATCGAGGCCTACCATCCCGCCCAGGACGTGAATGGCCAGAAAATCATCAAGGTCGACCTGATCGATGCCATGATCAAGGCCGGCGACCCCAGCGTGTCGGATGAAGACGTCGAGAACTACGAGCGTTCGGCCTGTCCCACGTGCGGCTCGTGCTCGGGCATGTTCACCGCCAACTCCATGAACTGCCTGACCGAGGCCCTGGGCCTGTCGCTGCCGGGCAACGGCACGCTGGTGGCCACCCACGCCGACCGCAAGGACCTGTTCCTGCGCGCCGGTCGCGTGGCGGTCGAACTGTGCCGCCGCTACTACGAACAAGAGGACGCCTCGGTCCTGCCGCGCAACGTCGCCACCAAGGCGGCGTTCACCAACGCGATGGCGCTGGACGTGTCCATGGGCGGTTCGACCAACACCGTGCTGCACCTGCTGGCCGCGGCCCAGGAAGGCGGCGTGGACTTCACGATGAGCGACATCGATCGCATCTCGCGCCACGTGCCCTGCCTGTGCAAGGTCGCGCCCGCCACGCAGCAGTACCACATCGAAGACGTGCACCGCGCCGGCGGCATCATGGCCATCCTGGCCGAGCTCGACCGCGCGGGCCTGCTGGACACCTCGGTGTCCACCGTGCACAGCAAGACCCTGGGCGAGGCCATCGCCGCGAACGACGTCAAGGCGAACGCGAACGAGGCCGTCCACGCCTTCTTCCGCGCCGCGCCCGGCGGCGTGCCCACCCAGACCGCCTTCAGCCAGGACAAGCGCTTCGACAAGCTGGACCTGGACCGCGCCGAGGGCTGCATCCGCGACAAGGCCCACGCCTATTCGCAGGACGGCGGCCTGGCGGTCCTGTACGGCAACCTGGCCGAGAAGGGCTGCATCGTGAAGACCGCGGGCGTCGACGAAAGCATCCTGACGTTCACCGGCAAGGCGCGTATCTTCGAAAGCCAGGAAGACGCCGTGGAAGGCATCCTGGGCGACACCGTGCATGCGGGCGACGTGGTCATCATCCGCTATGAAGGCCCCAAGGGCGGCCCGGGCATGCAGGAAATGCTCTACCCGACCTCGTACATCAAGTCCAAGGGCCTGGGCAAGGCGTGCGCGCTGCTGACCGACGGCCGCTTCTCGGGCGGCTCGTCCGGCCTCGTGATCGGCCACGCCTCGCCCGAGGCGGCCGAGGGTGGCGCCATCGGCCTCGTGGAAGAGGGCGACATCATCGAGATCGACATTCCCGGCCGTGGTATCAACCTGCGCGTGGACGCGGCCGAACTGGCCAGGCGCCGCGAAGCGATGGAAGCGCGCGGCGCCAAGGCGTGGCAGCCGCTCGACCGCCAGCGCGTCGTGACGCAGGCGCTCCAGGCGTATGGAATGATGGCGACGTCGGCCGACCGCGGCGCCGTGCGCGACATCTCGCAATTGATGCGCCGGCCTTCCTGACGGCGGCGGTACAGGCCGCGGCCAAACGCCGGCGGGGGACGGCTAGACCGATTCCCGTCCGGCGTTTTCTTCTTTCTGCAGGCGGTTGAGCAGCCTGGCGAATTCGATCACGAGCTTGCGATGGTGGGCGTTCAGCGGAGCGAAGCTGCGCCGCAGGGCGTGCGTGTCGTCGGTGTAGGGGATGTCGTCGCCATCGCGCAGCGGCGGAGGGGTGGCGGGAAGGACGCGGACATTCTCGATCAGGGCGTAGAGATCCGTCACGCCTACGTTCATGGCCCGGGCGATGCTTTCCAGGCGGCCGATGGACGGCTTTTGCTTGCCCGTCTCGATGCGCGACAAATTGCCTGCATCGGTGCCGGCTTCCATGGCGACAGCCTCGAGCTTGAGCCCGAGCTGTTCGCGCATCTGCCTGATCGCCGAGCCTATATCCATGGCGTGATTGTCCGAACGCCTTGCTTGCTGCGCAAAGCGTGTGGCGCAAATTTTTGGTGTATATTTTGCGTTAAAGGCAAAATTGGGGGATCGTACAGGGGGAGAAAGCGGCCATCCGGCAGCTGGCGCCATCCTGGAAATTGCGTACTATGCAAACACACCAAGGCGTTGTTGAACTGCTGGTGCTCAGCGGCATCGATCGCGAGGGCCATCTCGCCTGGATCTTTGTCCCCAGCGGGTGGGACATCGCCAGGCTGGAACGTAAGTTTCCTTTCTCGGGCCATGCCAGGGCGCCGCGCCGCCGTGCCCTGGTCACCGTACAGATCGCCCGGGAACTGATGCATCGATACGGGACCAATCCGGTGCTGGAGCTACCGGGCAAGGCGTCGCTGGCCGATCTGCTTTCCGACGACCTGTCGGCCGTCAGGATGCTGATCTCCCGCGATTAGGACGCGGCTTCAGCCATTCCGCTGTGGCGCAGCAGGGCCTCGATGCTGGGATCCCTGCCGCGGAACGCGCGGAAAGACTCGATCGCGGGCCGGCTGCCGCCCACTTGCAGGATCTCCCGCAAGAAACGTTCCCCGACCTCGGGCCGCAGCGTGTCCTCGGTGGCGGCATCCTCGAAGGCCGCGTAGGCGTCCGCCGACAGGACTTCGGCCCACTTGTAGCTGTAGTAGCCGGCCGAGTAGCCACCCGCGAAGATGTGGCTGAAGGTGTTGATCCAGCGAGAAATCTCCGGCTGGGGCAGTACATGCATGCGGTCGTTCACCGCGCGCGACAACTCGAGCACGCTTTGCGGGCCGTCCGGGTCGTAATCGGTGTGCAAATGCATGTCGGTGGCGGCCAGCACCACCTGGCGCAGCGTCATCAGTCCGCCCTGGAAGTTCTTGGCGGCCACCATCTTGTCGTACAGGGCGCGGGGCAGGGGTTCGCCGGTTTCCGCGTGCGCGGTCATCTGCTCCAGCACGGCCCATTCCCAGCAGAAGTTCTCCATGAACTGGCTGGGCAGCTCGACCGCATCCCACTCCACGCCGTTGATGCCGGACACGCCCAGGTCTTCCATCTGCGTGAGCATATGGTGCAGGCCATGGCCGCATTCGTGGAACAGGGTGATGACTTCGTCATGCGTGAACAGCGAAGGCTTGCCGCCGCCGGGCGGCGTGAAGTTGCAGATCAGGTAGGCCACCGGCGTCTGCAATACGCCACCGGGGCGGCGGTAGCGGGTGCGGGCGTCGTCCATCCAGGCGCCGCCGCGCTTGCCGTCGCGCGCGTACAGGTCCAGGTAGAACTGGGCGAGCAGGGTGCCCGCGGCTGACTCGACGCGGAAGAACCGCACGTCGGGGTGCCAGGCCGGGGCGCTGTCCGGGCGGATGCGGACCGAGAACAACGTCTCGATCACCTTGAACAGGCCCGCCAGCACCTTGGGTTCGGGGAAGTATTGCTTGACCTCGTTTTCCGAGAAAGCGTAGCGCGCCTGGCGCAGCTTCTCGGAGGCGTAGGCGATGTCCCAGGGTTCGAGTTCGGCCAGGCCCAGCTCGGCGGCGGCGAACT